>Ga0214473_10000067_pt1 | contig 146595 bp, 112 predicted proteins | sample RVTome_7_FD_203509 | JGI IMG/M metagenome (GOLD analysis project Ga0214473, IMG submission 203509) | Soil microbial communities from uranium-contaminated site in the Upper Colorado River Basin, Wyoming, United States - RVT98D197 | ecosystem: Environmental > Terrestrial > Soil > Contaminated >...
TCCGTAATGCCGTCACGAGGTTCTTTTGAAAGGTTTCCTAGTTGCACTAGTTGCAGCCTTAGTGTATCCCAAAACTGTTTATACTCCGCTGTGATCGCTCTTTGTATGCCTTTTCTTCCTCGTTTAAAAACTGGAATAACTGGAAAATATGGGGAGCCTGGATTTGCATGGCCGCAAATCGAAAGATTTTCTGTTAAGCATACAGGTGCTCCGTGCCGTTTAAAACCCAACTTGAAGTCCCATAGTAACACTTCTTTCTTTAAATGGATCTGTAAAGAAAAAATCTGATTTTGTGTCCCTGTCAATTTTGACCTAATATCTGTTGTTTCCCATCCCCTTTCCTCTAAAAAGCCACCTGGATTGCCTTCCCCAAACCACTTGATGAAATCTATAGCTTGCAGGATTGTAGACTTACCGCTCGCATTTGGACCAATTAACACTGTAAACGGCTGTAAATCGATCTCAAAATCAACAAGGCTTTTAAAATTATGGATTTTCAACTTTTTGAGCATCTATTGTTCCCCATGCCTGCTTGTCTTGATCATAATACCACTTATATCAGACAAATTTCCAATTAACCGTCATTAGCCTTTTATATTCTGCTTCCCATGGTTGCCATCTGCTTCCGCTGCTTGCGGTACTTCTTCTTCGTCCTGTAAACGAAAGCAAGGACCTCCGCGATCGCCACGTAAAAATCGTACGGTATCACTCCTCCGACCTCCACCATCTGATAAATAGCTCGGGCGAGCGGAGGGTCGCGGTGGATGTGGATCTCAAAATCCTTCGCGACCTGGATTATCCTCTCGGCGATTACGCCCTTCCCCTTCGCGACAACCTGCGGGGCGGGCATGTCGGATTCGTATTTAAGCGCGACCGCGACATGTTCCGGGTTTGTGATCACAACGTCCGCTTTCGGAACCTCCCTCAGCATCGCGGTCATCGCGATCTGTCTCTGGCGCTGGCGCATGCGGCTCTTCACAAGGGGGTCGCCTTCCATCTGCTTGTATTCTTCCTTCGCCTCCTGCTTGGTGAGCATAAGGTCCTTTTCATGCTGCCAGTACTGGTACATGTAATCAATGATCGAAAGCAGGAGCAGGATCGCGATTATCCACATTCCAAGATGCATCGCGTGCGTGCCGAAGTACGGGAAATATTGCTCCGGCTCCATCAACTGCGCCTCGGCGATTCCTCCGAGGTTGTTTCGAATGTACGTATACGCGACAATCGAGACGAGAACAATCTTGAAGACCGCTTTAAGAAGCTCGACAAAACCGCGTGTCGAGAACATCCGCCTGACACCGTTGATCGGGTTTATGTTGCTCAACTTGGGCCGGATCGATTCGAGGCTCATCGTGCCACGCGTCTGAAGCAGGTTGAATAAAATCGCGGCAACCGCTGTAGAGGCCATCACCGGCCACATGAAGGCGAGGATCACTTTCATTATGTAGACATTGATCTCCTGCGCGCTTTCAGCGTTAATCGCGGGCACATTGAGATTGCCGAGGGTGTCTGTGAACAATCCTTCCGCGAGTATTCTCCACCAGTTTATAATTAGAAACAGGGTGAGGAATCCGAAGAGGAGCACGAAAGTGCCGGTGAGTTCGCGGCTTTTCGCGACCTGGCCTCTTTCGCGCGCCCGCTGACGCGAGCGCGGAGTCGGTTGTTCTGTTCTTTCCTCGTCCATGACCGGATCATGCCTTCGGGCATGCTGAAATTGCGCACAAGTTGGTGCGGTAGATTAATATCCGGTTAAGATCGATTGGATTGTATTAGATTGTTTAGATTGTAATAAACAAACTTACCAGGCCTCTTCCCACACGGAGGAATCGTCTGTAATATCGATGAATTTGTCGAAACGGCACACCTGGAGCAGTTCCCTGAGTTCCCCGTCATTTACCAGAATTTTGAATTTGAGCGCCGGATCAGTCACGACATGCTTGTATACTCTGACCAGGCTTTGAAGGCCTGTAGTATCCACGTAAAATAGAGATCTGAAATCAAGCAAAACCTCATTAATGCCTGAGGAAAAAAGATCCATGACTTCTTTGAAAACAATGTCGGAGTTGCAGTGCTTGAGTTCGCCCTTCAGGGCAAGTCTTTCCCTATGCCCCGACCGCTCGTGCTCGAAGATAACAGTGTTGCTATCTCGCAAGGCATCCTGGTTTTGTTTGAACGAGTTATTGAAGTTTTCCACCAAGTCACTCCTCAAAACGTTCAAATTATCCCCCCCCCTTCTACCGCCCAATTTCCGACCTAAGAAAATAAGCGTTTACATACTAATATCCGCATTTACGTAAAATTTTGTTACCGACTGGAACCATGTATTCGAATTTTAGCGTTCCGGCGGTGACAGGCACCCCGATTTCGCCTATCAAGATATATGGTAAAGTGAAGTCAACCGTCGGGCGAAATCGGTGTGCCAGTCCCCGCTTAATAATTTATTCCCCGGTATAAATAACCTCGAACGGCACGGTTACCGTTGTTGACAGACCATTGCAGATGTCCGTGATTCTGCATCTCAGGCTAACCTCAAGTTTTTGGGCGATCGACGGGACAATAAACACCAGGTCACTGTATTCGGTGTCCGGATTTGTTTCGTAATTGAGAGTGATTACACTTGTCCAAAGGTTTTCCCAGTAATATTCAAGCGGAGTGGAATCTGTTACTCCTCTGGCAGAGCAGAACGAAGTTCCGGACGCGGCCGACCCGGCAATTCGAACGCTTATTGTATCGCCGGGCATCACTTCATACCGTCCCGACTCCACAGACGGATCAATTTCCACCGAGAGGTTTCTTTTCACCCAGTCAATTTCCGCGACAGGAGGGATAATCACGAGGAGGTCGACCGACTCCGCGTCCATGAGATTGTTACACTGATCTGTAATAATGCAATTGATTGTGTACTGGGCGCCATTTTCAGCGGCGGGGACAATGAATTCAATTTGCGACTCGTCATTCGGGACCGGCAACGGGTCGTAAACAGGGACAATTCCCGGCATGGATTCGCTCGTCTCCTCCCAGAGCCATTCAAGAGCGGGACTAATGCCCTTCATGTCGCAAAGTCCGGGATGTTTCACATTCGCTAATGCGCTAAGGACAATCTCATCGCCGGGTAGAACGGGGTAATTATCGAAATACGGGTCGTAGAACATGCTGAAGCCGTCCGCGGTACCTGTCAGGCTGGTAATCTCCGGCGCTCCCACGATGATGAAGCTGAAAACGGCCAGGGTTTGCTCCTGAGAGCACTGATCGGTAATAAGGCATTCAACATCGAAGATGTCGGAGACAAAAATCGCATTCGGAATATCGAATTCAACGGATGAGGCAAGCGTCGGAGCCTGATCGAAGGAGAGGTTAATAGCGGGATTGGCGCTCGACCAGGAATATGTGAGTTCGTCTCCCTCCTCGACTCCCCTGTTCGCGCAGATCTGGGTCATGGTCTTTGACAGGGCTGTTACTTCAATGCTGCACTGGTCGCCCTGCTCGACCTCGTAATAGCCGTTGCTGTCCAGCAGCTCTGTGAACGGTGTTGGAGTTTTTATGTCGCTCCTGACGAGTTTGTCGGTAAAAACGGGGGGACCCTGGTTCGCGAAAACCCTCAGGGCAAGCGAACCGGTTTTGGTTTTATCAAGGCATTCATCGAGGACCGTGACCTTTAGGTCGTAAATAAGTCCTTCGCCTGAATCGTATTGGGCGAGGTTGGGAACGCGCCAGACCGCTTCATTTTCGCCCGGCGACTTGGATGAAAACAATCCCGGGGCATCGACACCGCCCGGCGGTACCGACGCATAAGTGAAAAACAAGTTTCCGGAAACCGTTTCTCCTTCTAAAAGTCCGCAACTGACCGGCCACGCATGCGATGTCGCCTGCACAACAATGTTTATGTCCTCGCCGGAAAACACGATTTTATCGGTGAGCTGCGTGCTGCCCCTGCTCGCGAGGAAGCTGTCTATTGTCGGCGCGAGGGGATCGAAGACGGGTGGATTGGGCACAGCCGGGTCGTTGTTATCGCATGTTACGGATAATGTCGCGACAAGAAAGACAAGGAACAGGAGCGAATATTTCAGTTCGAAGGACATAGTACGGCTTTTGATGTGATTGTATCGCATCAAGTATATTTTCGGCAGGAATCAGTATGAGTTAACTGTAAAATTTAGTGATTCGGGTACAGGCACCAATTCGGTTAACAAAATATCTAAATTTTTTCGAGCTTTGCGGGACCGAATTATTGCCAGTCCCCGAATCAAGGACAGGAATGTCCTTGCGACGCGGTCATGGACTGAAAGTCCATGTTACAGTCAAGACCATGAATTGAACGTGCATGCTACAAAAGGTCGGTCCAGCCGCGATTTTTGATCTCGTCCACAACATCGCGGACTGATCTGGAACTGTCTCGCGGGAGGACAAGCACGGCATCCGGCGTATCGACCACAATCAGGTCCTCACAGTCAAGGCATACAACCGCTTGCCGCCCAGGGAAAACGGAGACATTTTTACAGCCGCGCAATAAAACCCGCGGCTCATCTTCAGACTTCGCAGGCGCGATGCGGTTACCATCATCGTCGACAGGCTCCATCAGGTCCGCGACGGCATTGAATCCGCCGAGATCATTCCATCCCATGTCGACAGGAATCGTCGCTACCTTGTCGGCTTTTTCCATGAGAGCGTAATCGATGCTCGTGCGGTATTTTGCCGGGAGGGTCTTGTATGCTTCGGCTATAGTCTCCTCCGTTTCCCAATCGATCACGGGTCTTGTAAGCGAGCTTTCGGTTTTTGTCAGAGTGGGGGCAAGGTTGGTGACAGTCTCGTAAAGCCCGGGCTGCTCGCGAGAGATAAGGTCGAGCATTGTGGATGCTGAATAAATAAATATCCCGCTGTTCCAGTACCATTCCTCGCTGCTGTGGAACTCCTCCGCTATTTCGAGCGGCGGTTTCTCGCGGAAGGTCATTACATTGTAAACGGGGAACGCGGCATTTTCGAATCCGCGTACCTCTTCTCCCTTACGGACATGCCCGTAATTCGGCTCCGGGTGACGCGTCGGTATTCCAAGCGTCACGATGTAACCTTTCATCGCGACCCTGGACGCCAGATCGAGAGCTGCCCTCAACTTTTCCGGCTGCGCAAGGCTGTGATCCGCAGGAAGAAAGGCAATCACCGCTTCGGGATCTCTTTCCGCGATCAGCCTTGTCGTCAAAGCCATTGGGAAAAGGTTATTCCGACCCATCGGCTCGATGATGATCCCGACCGCCTTGCCGCGGGCGATGTCGCGGACTATCGGAGCCTGTTCAGGAATGGTAATCAAATAACGGTTCTGCGGCGGAATCAGGCCGTCAAGGCGGTCGAGGGTCTGCTCCAGAAGCGGTTGCTCGCCCGCGAGCCGCATCAGGTGCTTGGGTTTTGCCCGTCGTGAGAGCGGCCATAGACGAGTTCCGCTTCCGCCGGATAGAATCAGCGCATAGTTCACATCTGCCTCCTTGTCATAGGGGATTGTACCACCTCCCCAATAATTGGTGAAGCAACTTAAACTAAATTCTACAAAAATGGTTTTGGGGTTATTTCAAATATTTGATTTTTAATGTATATTAATTTCCATTCACTCTTGCTGCTCGAAGGGAGGCATTCCAATGAAGCTTTACTCTTATGTTCTAAGACTTGACACGGGATTTGCCCCGAATCCATTTTTCGGCTACATCACTCTCGCTTGCTGCAAACATCCCATTCGTAAAACTGCGAGTCCTGCGGACTGGGTCGCTGGAACCGCATCGTCACCCAATTCAACAAAACTCATTTACGCAATGAGAGTCGATGAAGTATTAGATTTTTCAGAGTACTTCAGGGACACCAGATTCAGATCGAAGAAACCCGAATACACCGGGAACAAAATGATGAACATGTGCGGTGACAATATTTATGAACCGGTTCCTGATGGCAGCTTCAGGCAGTTGAGATCGATGCATTGCGAAGGAGATATAGCAAAAGACCTTAAGGGCAGAAACGTACTTATCGGTGAACAATTCTATTACTTCGGAAAAAACGCTGTTGAACTTCCTGAGTCGCTTCATGGAATCATCAAGAAACGCCAGGGTTATAAATGCAATATCCCTGACTATTTAATTCAGGAGTTCCTCGAATTTCTTTCGCAGTATAAACCCGGTATCAATGGCAATCCAACATCATGGCCTGAAACTGAAGGGCGGGAAATCGAATCATGCCGCCCGCCCCGTAAATGCCGTTAAAATGAAAATTATTCTCAGTAGAAAGGGTTTCGATTCAAGTGCAGGGGGAAAACCGTCGCCGATATTCCAGGACGGTTCCATGGTGTCGCTGCCAATACCCGATGAAGATTCGCCAATTAAGTTTAGAAATATAATTTCGTGGTCCGGGGAAAATCTCGGCATGCTTATCTCAGACCTGACTCGGGGAAGGTTTAACGGGAAAAATGGCGCTCATCTGGACCCAGACCTTTGTTGGCAATCCATCGCGAGACAAGATGGTTGGAAACCTCTCTTCGGGCAGGCTGGAGGCAGCCTGTCTCATCTCCACACCGAAGGTGTGAAAATTGGGGACTTATTTTTATTTTTCGGTATGTTTCGCGAAGTTGAAATGAAGGTGAATGGTTGGGAATACCGGCATGGGAGTTTAATTAAGCATATCCTATGGGGATGGCTGCAAATAGGCGCAACCTTCAACGTGGCTGACCCCGAAATAATCGTCCCCGAATGGGCTGAGTACCATCCGCATTGCACACAGGAGAAAAACGGTAAAAATATTATCTTTGTTGCGCGAAAATTTCTGAAAATTCCGGGTGTGCCCACATTGAGACTGCCGGGAGCAGGGATCTTTAAATACTACCACCCATCGCTGCAGCTCACTGCCCCCAATTCAAGCAAACGCAGCTTTTGGGAGTTACCCAAGTGGATGTATCCCCACGAACCGGATACAGGTTTATCGCACCACCGAGATCTTAATAGATGGACATTAACTAATAATTACTCAACCCTTAAAACTGTTGGACGTGGTCAGGAATTCGTTCTTGACTGCAAAGATTATCCGATGGCAAAATCATGGGCAATGGATTTGATCCTCACCGGAACCCAAAAAAACCACAGATAACAAAAGGACGGCGTTGTTACCGTCCTTGAAAAATTTTCATTCAACATCCAACTTTACTGCCCGTAAATCTTGATGTTATCGATGAACTGTCCGCGGCGGGCATGCACCCTTATAACTGTTTCGAGGCCGGCAACGTCCCTAACTTAATCTTCTGCCAGGGCATCACGCCCCATGCAGCAAATAGATGTCTGGTCACTTTACCAAAGTTGACCCTCGGGGACAAGAAAAGAAAAAACAGGAGAACTCCGTCTCTCCTATTGCGTTTACTTGTCATAGATGTCGGGGTTCTGTAGGATTTGCCTGCCGTTATAGCTGCGGACCAACAACAGAACCGCGACAGTTATGGAGCGGATCGGAAGTACATTATTATACAGAAGTTATCGAGCGGATAATCTGTCAGTTGGCTGAAGCGTCCTTGAAAAATTTTCATTCAACATCCAACTTTACTGCCCGTAGACCTTGATGTTATCGATGAACTGTCCGCGACAGCCGTTATAAAGTTCGTCGTCCGTTGAGAATGTATATCTCAGGTTTATCGAGTCGCCGACATAAGAGGTCAGATCGTACGAAAAATGCGTCCAGATAACGGTCCGGTTCCATCCCGCCATCGATACAGGCCAGTAATTTGGACCCGGGTCCGTGAAGGGATTGTAAAATTGCTGAAAATAATCGAATCCGCCCTGAACCACGTAAAACCTCATTTCGTCAAAACTTGCTGGCTGCTGGCTTTCGATGTCGTAGCACATGTCAAACTCGACACGGGCGGATGTATAACCCGAAAGATCGATGGACGGGCTTGTCGCCATCCCAGAATGCGGGGAATACGATAATCCACCGGTATAGGGCCCCTGAAACGGGTCCCATGACCCGAGGAAGTTGCCGTCCTGCTCAACTCCATACCAAAGGTAATTGGCTCCGTCTGTCGGAACCGGAATATTACCGACAATTGGTCCCTCATCCGGCGGTATGACCACAAAATTGTACGCGGGACTGAAGCTGATATTCATGATCGACGCGTCATAGGTCTGAACATGGTAATAACCGCTCAGCGACCAGTCGGTTGGTGTGGTTTCGAAGCTGTCCTCCCAAACGACACTCGTCACCGGCTCGGGAGATAAAATTATGACGTTATAAAATGTCTGATCAACAAAGGCAGGAAGAGGGCTGATAATAGTTTCCTGGAAACCGGGAGCGCGGACATGCAGCCTGTACTGAGAAATGAATGGGTCGATGTCCTGCGCCTGGACAGGCACGTTCAACATTGAGAAATAACCATTTTCATCCGCCTGCTCATAGCAGACATCCCACTGTGGATCGGAGCTTAAAGAATAGGAATCCGGTGATTGAAGTTCTACCGTTGCGTATGGGATGCCATTTCCGAGATCATCGACCACCCGTCCGGCGAATCCCATGATTGCCCTGTAACCCGCATAAGTTCCAATAGGATCGTATGGATCGAGCTGGTAGGGGTCCGACAAGCCGATATCGACCTCAACGTCCTCATTGGTGGTAACCGCGACATCCCACACAACCTGCGTGTGGTGCGTAATATCATCGGGCACAACGGTGATGTTGTAAATGCCGGTGATAACATTGACAAGGTACTCGCCGCTGGTTACCGTAACCGGATCGGGGCTGAATCCCATGAGGTCCTGGTTTACTACTGTAACAGCCGAACCGTCCAGCCAGTCCATGAAGAACGAATCCACAACCATGCCCGATATGGTCTGAACGGCCGGCGGTGGAGTTTCGTCGACCGTTATAATAACGTAATTGAACAGCCCGAGAGTCGGGTCGTCCTCGCTGTATGCCGCGATAAGGCATCTGTAATCGCCGGGAGGGGCGTCCATCGCGTCCGTGATTGACGCTTCCCAACGGTCCAACAGGTCATTATATGCAAGGTAGGTTATTCCGCCGGTTATCGGAGTGGTGTCGACAGAAACCTCGCTGACATTTTCCTGCCAGTCTTCAACCTCGGTAAAAACCGATCCCAGACCCTGATCGATACCGTCCAGACCCGGATCATCGGGGTAAATGGACCCATCAAAACCGAAGTCCTCAAGTTCATAGGGTTCCTCGCAGTTGCCCGGATAACTGGCGTCTACGGCGAAGTCGATCTTGAATTTACCAGGAACGGGCGGGATGTACATTTCGAAAATTTCAGAATAGCTCGCGAACGCTTTGAATTGACGTTTGGCAACGGTCTTAGCGTACGATCTGAAGGGGTTGATATCGTCGTCCGGCTCGTACAGCATCGTGTAATCGTCGGGATTAAGGAGATCGTGCTGGAGCGTATCGCCGTAGAAAATAATAACCCGGACGTCGTAACCGGTAAAGTGGCTTGGATTGACGAGTGTTCCCTTGATTGTGTAGACATTCGTATCAGTATCGATATTCAGGAATTGTATTTTAATGCAGTTATGCGCCGGGCACCACCAGTCGGACTGGAGAATACCCTTGACATTGAGGTGCATGGCAAGTTCCCTGTTCTCGACCACCTCAATTTCATGAGTATCCTGATCGATGATCATGGTATACAAACCCCAGATTACATGGCTGCCGAGGTCCTGAGGGGCAAGCGCGTTACGCTCATTGGGAGGGGTCATGGCGACACCCATCGGATTCTCCTGAAGATTCGGGGATGCGGTGTTACCGCCGCCTCCGCATGATAATGAAAATATAATGATCAGGGGAAGCAACAAAATAAGCCTAATAGGAAAATTAGCTCGATAGTTTCGGGCAGTCATAGAAAGCCTCCTAAATATCGATATGATAGAGTTGTAAGCAGGTACTCTCTATCCTTAAAACACCCTGCAATAATTATACCAGTTAAAAAATGTTATATCATCTAAATTAACAGAGAAATTGGCCACTTATTGCCCGTAAGAGTGCTTAAACAATTGCTGTAATGCCTTAATAAAGGTAAAATCCGCTTATGGTGCGTCCTGGGTATAAATGGGTTACCACTTTTGCGCTTCTCTTCCTCATTTTTGTGCTCCCGTCAACAGCGGTCGCGCAGCCCGCTGAGGTTAATGATCCCCCGGAGGCTGTCGAAGAAGCCGTTGAAACAACAGACAATCCCTCGGAAAACGAGATTCTCCCGCCCGACCTTGTCACACGCGAGTCGTTCCAGGAAACCCCGGATGAGCAACCGCGCGCGACTCTGGGCTGGAAAGATTATGTCAACATGTTCGTCAGCCTTGGGATTGTCCTTCTGGTAATCTGGGGAATCAGCGTGCTTTTCAAGCGGTTCGTCTCAGTCCGGGGTCTGGCGACCACAACCGAAAGCCTGAAAATCCTTTATACAATGAGCTTGTCGCCGACAAGGACGCTTTATCTAGTCCGACTCGGCGACAGGATCCTCCTTATCGGGGCCGGGGACGGAGGTATGCGGACACTTTCGGAAATCTCCAATCCCGACGAGGTCGCGGCGATAATCAGGGAGATCGAGTACAAAGGAAATTTCGATTTGAATCCGTTTCGAGACCGCCTGCAATCGATTATCGGGGAGGATGAGAAGTCAGATCTGAACAAGGATGATTTCAAGGAACGGCAGAGAAAGCTTAAGGGGTCGATGGAAAAACTTAAGAACCACGATGATGCAGAGACTTGATTGTCCGGCGGTGACAGGCACCCCGATTTCGCCTGTCGAGATATGTAGTAAAGTGAAGTCTATCGGCAGGCGAAATCGGTGTGCCAGTCCCCGCCTAGCGAAATCGGTGTGCCAGTCCCCGCCTAGCGAAATCGGTGTGCCAGTCCCCGCTTGGTTCACAATTTGGAAAATTTGGAATTTTTTATCTCTTCACAATATTTACACGCAGTTTCATAAATTTGGTATAATTCAGTGCTTGGTTTCGGATACAGGTTGAGGCCCTTAATGTGACACAACAACGATTAACGGACCTCCGTGAAACATTTGTGGCTTTACAATAGATGAATAAGACCGGAATTTAACGACCCAATAGTTCATTCCGTAAATTAAAGGACATTTTAATATGAATATGCCGCGCGTGCGTCGGCGACGAATCAACAAACTGTTTGTGGCCAATCGGGGCGAAATCTCCTGCAGGATAATTCGAACAGCCCGCGAGATGGGAATTCGCACTGTCGCGGCATATTCGGATGCCGACACGGGGAGCCTTCCAATCAGGATGTGCGACGAGGTTGCCCATATCGGACCCGCGGATCCCCTTAAGAGCTACCTGAACCAGGACGGGATAATCAAGGCGGCGAAAAAATCGAAATGCGACGCGGTGCATCCCGGCTACGGGTTCCTTTCCGAAAACGCGAAATTCGCGGAAGCCTGCCAGAAAGCCGGACTTGTTTTCATAGGCCCCACACCCGCGAATATACGTGAGCTTGGGGATAAGACGGTCGCGAAAAGAATGGCGGTGGAAGCGGGTGTCCCGGTGATCCCCGGAACCCTGACTCCGGTCTCGGGACTCGAAGACGCGTTCAGTACGGCCGACGAGATCGGTTATCCGGTCATACTCAAAGCCGCTGCGGGGGGCGGCGGACGGGGGATGCGGGTTGTCAGGTCCCCTGGCGAACTTGAACGCGCTTTCGAAGCGTCCCGTAATGAATCTTTGACATCATTCGGTTCCGACGCAGTCTTCATCGAGAAACTCCTGGAAAAATCCCGACATATCGAAATTCAGATACTTGCCGATGGATACGGCAATGTCGTACACCTCGGCGAACGCGACTGCACGCTCCAGCGGCGTCACCAGAAGTTGATCGAAGAGTCGCCGTCGCCTGTTCTTGATAACATCACCCGCGCATCGATGGGCGAGGCCGCATGCCGTCTGTCTCAATACGCTGGATTTCTCTCGGCCGGAACCGTGGAATTCCTCCTCGAACGCGACGGGAGCTTCTATTTCATGGAGATGAACACGCGCATACAGGTCGAGCATCCCGTCACCGAGCTTGTCACTGGGATCGACCTGATAAAGGAGCAAATCCTTATCGCCCGCGGCGAGGAGCTCCTGTTGAGACAGGAAGACATCATATTGAGAGGTCATGCTATCGAATGCCGCATTAACGCTGAGGACCCGACGAGAAATTTCCTACCTACACCGGGACGCGTGGATCAGGTGATTTTTCCGCAGGGACCCGGAATCCGCGTCGACACATCGGCCTTCTCAGGCTCATACATCCCGCGCGAATACGACTCGATGATCGGGAAAATAATCGTCCATGCCGATACGCGCCGCGAGGCGATCGCGAGGATGAAACGCGCCCTGCTCGAATTCAAGATCGGCGGACCGAACTCGACCGCGAATTTCCATTTCGCCCTTATGAACGATCCCGCCTTCGACCTCGGCGATTACGACACGACATGGATCGATGATAACCTGGATAGAATAAACTCGGGCTCTTTCGCCAATCCGGAAGTCGCGGCGATCGCGGCGGCGATCGAGGCATACCTGACAACGCTCCAGCGGATTCCGGTCGACCGTGCGAACGGGCCGAAATCAGTCGACTCGTGGAAAAAGTCGGGCCATAACAGGTTTATCTGATTGAGAACAATAGTTTATTTGTAAATATAAAAATAAATATAAATATTTATGATATTTAAAGGAAGGTTGAAAGAAAATGGCACACCCAAGAGGACGAACGATCTGCTTCATCGATAACTCCTACATCTTTCGCGGATCGTACAAACACCAGTGGAGGGTTGACTTCCGCAAGCTCGTGGAAGTCATGAGCAGGGGCGGCGCGATCTGGCAGACCTACTTCTTCGCGAGCGAGGAGGATCCGCCGAACGCCGACCAGACGAATCTTTACAAATATCTGAAACTTGCGCTTCATTTCGAGGTCAACCTCTATCCATTACGCAAGCGCCAGATGCGGTGTAACGAGTGCGGCAACGAATGGTCGAGTTACTCCGAGAAGGCCGCCGCGATCGGGATGGCGACCACGCTGGTGTCTCTCGGTTATAACAACGCTTTCGATACCGCCATTCTTGTGACCGGCGACAGCGATTTCCTCGAACCGATCAGGACGGTAAAGTCGCTCGGTAAAAGGGTCGAACTCGCCGCGTGGCGAGATTCAATCGCGCAGGACCTCGAGATGGAAGCATCGACCGACATCTTCTACCTGGATGAAAACCGGGGCGGGCTGGAAAGGTCACATATGGGCGATTCCGGTAGTGAGGCGGGTACGGAAGGAGCCAATTCCGACCGCGACGACAAGCGCGAACCGGCGCCGAAAATAATATCCGACAGGGGATTTGACGATCCGATGGACGGCACTGGATTGTAAGTGTTTTCGTCCAAGTTCTCCCGGACCGGCAGCGGACCGGTGAGTGAAAACCGATGCGAATAACCGTTTACGTAAATAATCTTCGATACGACATCGACATCGAGAAGCCATCGTACCGTGACACCATCGACATGGTTGTCGTGAACGGAAAAAAGGTGGCGGTCGATATCGCTCCCGACTGGCTTAAACAGTTCTCGAAGATCCTCATCATCGGCGACCACTCGTATCAGGTCGAATTCGAGCTTGACAGCAAGGGGCTTCCGAAAGAAGTCTGGGCGGTCGGGCAATCCGCGAAGGTCAGGATCGATTTCCCCGGAAAGGGCAAATTGAGACGTCCCGAAATGACCGGGATGTGGGGCGAAGGCGACCAGATTCGGGCGAGCCTGCCGGGAAAGGTGATCGGGATTCATGCGAAGGTCGGGCAAAGCGTAAAAATGGGCGACCTTGTATGTCTTTTAGAGGCGATGAAGATGGAGAACGAGCTTAGAGCGCCGCGCGACGGGATCATCAAGGAGATCCTTGTCAAAGAAGGCGAACTTGTCGAGCTCGACCAAGTGCTTGTGACATTGAAATAGCGGTAATTCGGGGACTGGCAACAATTCGGTCCCAGCAAGCCTGAACAGTGTTGAAGTTACTATGACCGAATTGGTGCCTGTCCCCGAATTATAACTTATACTTGACAGCGAAAAACGGATACGGAGCGTGAGATGGCAAACGAGCAGATACTTGTTGTAGACGATGAGGAACTTGTCCGGTGGACCTTCAACGCCACCCTTTCCGATGAGGGCTACCAGGTCACACTCGCCGGAACCGGAGAGGAAGCCCTAGACCTTTTCCACAAGAAAAAATTCGACCTTGTCATACTCGACATAAAACTCCCCGGCATCGACGGCGATGAGGTGTTGAAGAAAATACGCGAGGAGGACCCTGCATCTCTCGTGATCATGGTCACCGCGCACGGAGGCGTGGAGTCGGCTGTCCAGTGCATGAAGCTGGGGGCGTTCCACTACGTGCAGAAGCCGTTCGACATCGACGAAATCAAACTGCTCGTACGTCAAGCCCTCGAACTCGCCTCGTTGAGAATCTTCCACGTTGATCACGTAGAGCAGCAGAAAGAGGAATTCTCCTTCGAGGAAATCATCGGTGGAAGCCAGGTAATGCAGAAGATGTTCGAGGTCGCGCGGAAGGTAGCGGCTCGTCCGACATCCACGCTGCTCATTCTCGGCGAGAGCGGCACGGGAAAGGGCATGCTGGCTCGCGCGATCCATTACAACAGCCCGTTATCGCAGCAGCCGTTCGTCGAGCTTAACTGCGCCGCGATCCCCGACACGCTTCTTGAGAGCGAATTATTCGGCTATGAGCCAGGCGCGTTCACCGACGCGAAAAAGCGCAAGATCGGGCAGGTCGAGAAAGCAGACAAGGGCACGCTTTTCCTCGACGAAATCGGAGATATGTCGCTGCCAATTCAGGCGAAGCTTTTAAAGGTCATAGAGGAAAAAAGATTCACGCGTCTTGGCGGCGACGATGTTATCCGCGTCGATACAAGGTTCGTCGCGGCAAGCAATAAAATTCTCTCAGACCGGGTGAAGGACGGGACATTCCGCGAGGACCTCCTGTTCCGCCTGAATGTAATAACCATTACACTGCCGCCACTTCGCGAACGCGGGAACGACATCATCGCGCTCGCGAAGCATTTTATATCTCAGCTCAATGGGCAGATGGGACGCAACATCATGTCGATCAACCCGGACGCCGCCGCAGCGCTCCGCTCATACCACTGGCCGGGGAACATCCGAGAGCTGCGAAACACAATTGAGCGCGTGATGATTCTCGAGGAGGGCGATTCTCTCGAACTGGAAAATCTCCCGCCGAACATACAGGGCGACATCAAGCCGGGAGAGGGCCGTGAGGGTCCGATGACTCTGGACGAATTGGAGAAAGAATATATTCTTCGGACTCTGGATGCGAACAGCGGCAACATCAGCCAGACCGCAAAGAACCTTAGCATCAGCCGTCACACTATCATGCGTAAACTGGAGAGATGGGGCAGGTCGGCGGAAGATGACAGTTAACCTGTCACTTCACTCGTCTTAACCTCGGCATCAAGAGCCATTCGTGACGATCGACAAACCCGACCGGAATCCAGTCGGTCAAATCCCACGGCACATCGCCATCGTCAGGATGAAATCTGTGCAGCGGTGTGAGACGCCGCCTGTTCGATGACGTCATCAGCCTCGGAGCGACAATCACCCCGAACAACGCTAACAGAATTCCCAGAATGGCGAAGATACGTGTTATCACTCTGTTAATTGTACCAGATTTTATTGTCACACCGGCATACTGCTGATATCATAGGCGGACCAAAAGCCAAAGGGGGACATAAATGCAACCCGACCCGACAAATCTCCTGAAACGACTGGACTACGATAAGCCGCTGGTCGCTTTTTATGACGCGCCGGACCCGTCCGCGTTCGAACCGCTTGTAAAACCGGATCCGAACAAGCACACGTGCATATTCGCACATTACAAATCATGGATGAATGGCAAGACTACTCATCTCACCAGGGATTGCCACGGATGCAACGGCGCCGGGCGATATTTTTTCGGCATACAAGGGTCAAGCCGCGAGGAATTCCTGAAATTTCTCGTCGATGACGAAGGTCTGAAAGCGTCACGAGAATTGATGGCCGAGTATGTCGACAAAGGCGCCACATATAAAAACAAGTACGATAACAGCATGATCGGTCCGCTCAGGAATGACCTCTACAAATACGCGCAATCGATCACGTTCTGGGCGAATCCCGACCAGCTTGCGATCCTGACCTGGGGAGCGAGATATTTCAGCAAACCGTCCGACCCGCCGTCGGTCATCGCGCCGTTCTCATCGGGTTGCGGGCTTCTGTGGCAGTTTGAAAATCCCGATTACCCGCAGGCGACAATCGGAGCGACCGATCTAACCATGCGTCCGTACATCCCCGCCGACATCCTCGCGTTCACGGTCAACAAGCCGATGTTCGAGCTTTTATGCAAGCTGGACGAACGCAGCTTTCTGTATAAACCATTTTTACAGAATCTGAGAAAGTCGCGCGGGCTTCCGGAGATTGGTTATTAAGTCGTTCCCAACTGACTGATTATCCGCTCCATAACTGTCGCGGTTCTGTTGGTATAATCTCTTCGGGTTATGGGCAAGCAGCTACAACAGAACCGCGACAGTTATGGAGCGGATTTCACAGGGAAGGCGAGTACAACAGAACCGCGACAGTTATGGAGCGGATTCCTCCATTCTAAAAAACAAAATCCCCGCTTTTCTTGACGGGGATGAATTATTTTCACTGATTCAAAAAGTTATCAAGCCTCGACATCGATCAACTGGCCTGGCTTGAGCTCGTTACGCTTCTTCACCGCATCGATATCCTCCTGCGTGATCGCCCTCGGAATCGATGCAGGCGGCGGAGGCGGGGTTACCTCGACTTTGTCCTTATGGTCCTTTTCCTCTTCTTTGTTCTCATGCTCGGCGAACTCGAACACCTGCTGGAACTGCTGACCACCGCTGGCTTCGCCTTCGCGCTTCTGGACCTTGCGAAGGTTTTCCATTCTCACGGTGAGGAGGGTATCGCGACCGTCATGAATCTCGTTGATTCCCATATCTTCACCTTCAATCACCCCTTCTCCTTCTCAACCGCTCCCCGAAAGCGTCCAAACCCCGCCGTCAATAGTTAACAGCGATTCCGGGGTCACTAAAATTATATCACACCTATCTAATTTATCGGCATAAATGATTGATTCTTGAGGGATTTATGGGTTGTCCAGTGGTGACAGGCACCCCGATTTCGCCTGTCGAGTTGTGTAAGAAAGTGGAGTTGATCAACAGGCGAAATCGGTGTGCCAGTCCCCGCTGACCACACCAGACACTACTGTCCGATATCGGATTTACTCGCAACCGCCCCAGTCCGTAAAGCAGATGTTCGGCTGGCGAGCGGCAAGGACATCGTCAAGCCGCCGCACAGGCGTGAAGTGGGGAGCGTTGTGAAGCCAGTCGGGATCGGTCTTCGCGCGGTCCACTATTTCCTTCATCACATTCACGAAATGGTCGAGCGTCTCCTTCGACTCGGTCTCCGTCGGCTCGATCATGATCGCTTCCTTGACGATTAGCGGGAAATAAATTGTCGGCGGATGCACATTGTAATCCAATAAAGTCTTCGCGATGTCGGCGGTGTGCACACCGGTTTCTTTGGCGAGATTGTCACCGCTCGCGACAAACTCATGCATGCAAGTTCGGTTATAGGGCACATCGATGAACTTTGAAATTTTCATCCTGAGGTAATTCGCGTTCAGGACCGCCATCTCGCTCATGTGCCTGATCCCGTCCGCTCCGAGCATACGGATATATGTATACGCTCTGACAAGAACGAGAAAATTTCCGTAGAATAATTTCATCCGTCCGATCGAGTCGGGATGGTCGATGAAGTCGAGAAGCCCGTCCTCGCGCTCGTAGATCCTCGGATTCGGAAGGTACGGCTCGAGGTGTTTCATCACGCCGACGGGTCCCGCTCCCGGACCTCCGCCGCCGTGCGGTGTTGAGAAGGACTTATGGAGATTAAGATGAATGACGTCGAAGCCCATGTCACCGGGACGTGTAATTTCGGCGATCGCGTTTGCGTTAGCGCCGTCATAATATAATTGTCCGCCCGCGTCATGCACGAGCTTCGCGATGGCGACAACATCTTCCTCGAACAGGCCCAGGGTGTTCGGATTGGTCATCATGATGCCGGCGGTTTTGTCGGATAATTTCTGTTTCAAAACGTCGACATCCACAAGTCCGCGGGCGTTCGATTTTACTTCGACTGTTTTGAATCCGGCCATCGCCGCGGACGCCGGGTTGGTGCCGTGCGCGCTGTCCGGAATGAGCATCTCGTCGCGATGCCCCTGCCCTGTCGATTCAAGATATTTTTTGATGATCAGAAGCCCGGTGAATTCGCCGTGCGCCCCGGCAGCCGGCTGAAGCGTGAAAGCGTCCATCCCGAAAATTTTTGAAAGCCAGTCGGCAAGGTCGCGAAGAAGCAGAAGCGATCCCTGACAGTCCTCGGCCTCCTGATATGGATGCAGATCAGTGAATCCTGCCATATTCGATGTTAAGTCGTTTATTTTCGGGTTGTACTTCATCGTGCACGATCCGAGAGGATAGAAACCGTTGTCGACTCCGAAATTCCGTCTCGAAAGCCCGATGAAATGGCGGACAAGGTCGACTTCCGCTACTTCGGGAAGCTCCGCGGGTTTTCTTCGCATAAATTGATCAAGCCCGGCAGGATCGAAAAGCGACTCATCCTGCAATTTCACGCACTTACGTCCCGGTACCGACCTCTCGAAAATTGTCGGAAACTGGGGATGTATCGCGGTCGCCTCGGGGCAGAACTCTTCGGATTTAGCGGTCATACTTCAATTCCTTCTTGTATTCTGAAACAGTTATTCACTTATTTACCAATAAATGATAGAGCCTCGACTAAAGCATCGACCTGCTCCTTTGTGTTCTGGTCGGAAAAGCCGAGTAGCATACAATTCTCATCCTCGCCCCACCTGTCGAGCGGCAATCCGCCGATGATTCCCTCTTCTTTCAGCGACTCGTTCACCTCGTACGCCGGTTTCGGGCATCTGACAACAAATTCATGGAAGTGATGCACGTCGGTATGAAGGAGTTTGAATTTTGTCCTGGACGAAATTTCCTTTTTCGCGTACTGAGTCAGCCCCATTATTCGACGCGCGAGATTGGGAAGTCCCTCTTTGCCGTAATAGCCGAGATAGACGCACGCGGCAAGGGCGCACAGAGCCTGGTTCGAGCAGATATTCGATGTCGCGCGCTCACGTCGTATGTGCTGCTCGCGCGCCTGGAGTGTGAGGACATAGCCGCGGCGTCCCTCGACATCGATAGTTTTTCCGCTCAGACGTCCCGGGACTTTTCTGATCAGGTCTTTTTTCGCGGAGAAAATACCCAGGTGCGGACCTCCGAAACTGATCGGGAGACCGAGGGGCTGTCCCTCCGCGACCGCGATATCAAAGCCGAGATGTCCGGGGGGAGATATAGCGGAGCACATAATGGCGTTCGTGACGGCAACAGCCAGCGACTTATTCCGATGCACTGCTTCCAGCAAATCAGGAATTCCAGCGGGACCCAGGTCCTCAAGGACTCCGTGACGTGTCGGATACTGGATGAAAATTCCGGCGACCTTCTCATCAAGCAAACCTTTTGCGGCATCGATGTCGGTTTGTCCGTTCGATTTCAGCGGGACATCGACCCACTCCATTCCCAGACCCGTGTTGTAGGTTTTCATCACATCGCGGATTTCGGGGTGCAGGCCTTTTGAAACCAGGATTTTATTTCGCTTACCGCGGAAATTGTCCCTGACAACAACCAGCGCGTCGGCTGCGGCAGAGCCGACATCGTACGATGATGCATTGACTACGTCCATTCCGAGCAATGTCGAGACCATCGACTGATATTCATAGATGGCTTGGAGCATCCCCTGCGAGATTTCAGCCTGGTAGGGAGTATATGACGTGATAAATTCGCTTCTTGAGAGGACCGCCTGGATCACTGCGGGAGTGTACATCCGCATCGGACCCCCGCCGAGGAAGCTGATGTCGCCGGTCAGAGGCATGTTCTGCTCGGCGAGAGTGAACAATTCAGCGTAAACTTCCTGCTCACTCAGAGCGGGAGGAAGGTCGGACAACTTCCCGACTCTAATTTCCCTGGGAATGCTCACGAAGAGGTCGTCGATTTTCTCTACGCCGATCTCTTTAAGCATTTCCCTGATATCCGATTCGGTATGCGGTACAAAAGGCATTTTGTGGTACCTGCCGTGTCACGGCCAATCTGTGTCACGGCCACCCCTGGCCGTGGAATTTCAGCTTCATGGACACCCTTGTCCATGAAGCTGAAATTGTAGCACCAAGCCGGATTGCGTGCATCATTCTATTTGCCCCGCGACGCTCATCAGTGTTATCCTACCCGGGCATTTCGCTTAAGGAGTATCTCACCCATTATGACCGACTCAGAAAAACCCGAGCTTTTCTCGAAGGAATTCTATGCCCAGTTCGGGGAGCTCAGAGACCATGTCACGTGGAACCTGTTTTACAAGCTCGGATTATTCATCAACGACGAGGGCGTGCACAAGTACAAACGTCCGATCTTCAAGTCAGTGATCGAGGAGGCGCTTGAGATGTACCACAAAGACCTGATCTCTCTCGACAAGCTGCGCGAGTTCACAGAGGGGCTGATTAACGAAAAAATCACACGTTACGCGATGGAAGTCGAGCTCGCGAAGATCAAACGTGAAGCCAAGAAAAGCTAACAGATGTAATATCAGGCTATAGGATTCCGGGGAATTAGCCGGAAGAAAGTCCAAATCGATAGGCGTTTCCTATTGATAATGAGGCTTCAGTTCTGTAACATTGATTGGTTACACCTTTGTTCCCCAGTTGAAGGGACTTAAAGCTCATGCAAGAAACTCTATCGTTAATCCGGGCGTTTCTCGGCGAGATGGGCGGTCAACTTGCTCCGGAGAAATCTGTCGAGGAAGAAATCTTCAGGGTCGCCCCCGCGGAGCCGAGGATGGTGCCGAGCCAGTTTTACGAGATCCCGGCAAAGCCTAGCAGGACGATGGGGCTGCAGCTATTCCAGACTGGAAAAACGCAGACCTTTCTAATCGGAAAGATCGCGATAGACAATGACGTACGTCCTGTGCATTACGCGAATGCCGCAAGCGCGGTACTGAGCCGTATCGACCGCCAGCTTGCCCCGTATACCCGTCCCCTCACCGCTCATCTCATCCTGCTCGACCTCGACGGCCTCGACGCAGACTCGGAGATCATCGAGCGATATCGTGAAGGGATAGAAATCCTAGATACTCACCCGGCGGACACCGGTTACAAAACGCGGCGGCTTGCGGCAATTCAGCAGGCGGCGCGCGTCCGACGGGAAATGACTGAGGAAGGCCTGATCACGCTCAAGGAAGGCCGTGAACCAGGTGTTATTATCGTTTTGGACGGGTCCCTATCCGGGATCGAGGGCGCCGTAAACATGCCGGGAGTGATAGGGATCGTGTCAGCCGACTCGGATGTGATTGGCGGGGAAAGTTCGATTCTGGAATGTCCGTTCGGCGCGCGGAGCGGACTCGATCAGGTCGGTTCGCCTCCGGCTTTCTACATGCGTCTCAGGGATCCCGTTGGGAAAAATCCGGATTACGGACTTATTCGCGTGGAACTCGGATTGAACCCGGACGGCGGCAAACCGGACGAAATCTGGGCGTCGGATATCGCCAGCCTTGTCTTCAAGGAAAGGTTTCCGGTCGACCGGTCGATGACTAATTGGGACAAATCGATTTTCACCCTGAAGCACGCAGGCAAATACATAGATACTCTCCTGCCCTCTCCAGGGCTTGTAACAACGTACTTTGGAAGGAGCGGCTCCTAACCATGATTAACGAGGAAAATGGAAGGTTTATCAATCTCCTTGACGGAGTGCTTGGAAGGACGGTTTCGACACCGACCTATCCGAATACGACCGCCGAGTTTTATTTCTGGATAAGCAAGGAAGCGAAATCCGTGGAGCTCGGCAACCTGGTTGCCGCGGTCGCGCCGGACGGAAATGTCACCTTCGGGACCATCATCGCCATGAACGCCGTGATGGACATGATCCACTTCCACACGGACTACATCAGCCACGATTTCGGGTCCCCGGAGGTCGAACCGCCGACCGAAATCAATGAGGTAATTCTCTGCAAGGTCCAGATCATCATCAACACGTCCGACCGGGTCCGGCCCGTGGAAAGATCGGACGTGTATTTCGCGAGCCCCGACGGAATCGAGTATGCCCTCGGCATGGACCAGTACAAAGGCGACGACAAGGGTATTCCGGTCGGAGTATTCGAAAACGGCGACGGCGAGATGACTCCGCTTCTCATCGACGAAAGCTTCCTTCTCGGTCCCGAGGGCGCTCACCTCAACGTCTCCGGTATATCGGGTCTCGCGACCAAGACGTCGGTCATCGAATTCGTTTTGAAATCGATTTTCGAATACTGCATGAGCCAGCGCGGACGAAAAATCGCCTGCGTGGTCTTTAACGTCAAAGGAAAAGACCTCCTCTATTTCGATAAGCCGAACCCATACCTCTGGGTGGACACCCCGCTTGCCACCAAGTCCCGCCAGATGTACGACATGATCCACATCGACCCCGAACCGTTCCACGATGTCCGGATATTCGCTCCGTTCGACAGAAGGAATCCCGCCAGGGTCAAGTGCATCCGCAAGGACGGTAAAGTCGAGCCGTTCGTCTGGGACATCTCGGAGATCCAGGACGATATCGACCAGCTCTTCGACAAGTCGAGCTGGGACGACTCGATCGAGGCGGTATGGGTCGACATTCAGGCCGTCCTCGAAAAACAGGACATCACCGACTACGACAGCCTGATGCAGTGGCTCGCCGAGGAGCGACGCGCAACCTACGACCCGCGTCACACCAACTGGCACGGTCACCAGAAACATATTTTCTACAAGTGCGTCAAGAACCTCGCGAGTCTGAAGGGCTTCTATGACGGACTGGTAGCGGTCGACGGGACAAAGCCGATCGACATCCCGCTCCAGGAGATCAAGAACGGGTCGATTTTCGTCATCGACCTCCAGCAGCTCAATGAGCGCGGCCAGAGGATGGTCTTCAATAAGGTCCTGAAGAAGCTGTCGAGGCTGCTTGAAGAAAAGCGCACGGGATCCGAGTTCGACAACATCATCGTATTCGTCGACGAGCTTAATAAATTCGCGCCCAGGGTCAGGGAGGGCGGCAAAGAGCACATCCGTGCCGACTTGATCGACATCGCGGCCCGCGGACGTTCGCTGGGCCTCACGTTGTTCGGCGTCGAACAGTTCGCGTCCGAGGTCGACAAGCAGATCGTCGACAACTCATCGACCATCATGTACGGCCGCACCGGTTACGCCGAGTTGAAGGACGAAATCTACGGCTGGCTGACTCCCGAGATGAAGGCGCGTCTGGGCACGGTGCCGCGAGGTACGATTTTGATGAAGCACGCCAAATTTACGCAGGCGTTGTTCTTCAAATTCCCGCTCCCCGCGTGCATACCGGGCGACCTCTATATCCCCGCGGTGGACGAGGACATCACCCGTTTCGCGGAGGAGGAGGATCTCTCAGCACAAACCGCTTTCTCCCAATCAGAAGGCCGCGAGTTCGACTTCTAATAATACTAGGAATAATGAAAGTACAAACAAGGACCACCGCTAAGTGGTCTTTTTTCTTATACAATGTCCGCCCGGTGCGTCGGCTTTCCAGCCGGCTGTAGCGCTATCGTCCCGACGGCATACGTGGCATGCGCGGCCCGCGCATGGTCCTTAATTCCCAACCTTATTCCAAATCCCAAATCCAAAATCCCTGTGTCGCCTGTAAGCGGAGCGAGTCCGCGAGCGTAGCTTACAGGTGTTGCAGCTATTAGTAATTATGATATAATAAATCAACGATTGTTTACTTACGGCAGTTATGAACGCAACACAGATTTACTGCCCCCGGACAGCCAGGAAGTTATGGAGATAAACCAATGATACTCAAATCAAGCCGCTGGATACCAATAATCCTTTTATGTGCTCTTTACCTTCTATCATGTTCCAACGGAAGTTCCGTTAATCAGAACCAGGCTTCTCCTGTCGTTCCTGACATTACAACTGCCGAAACCGTGCCAATGGAGTCAGCAGGACATTCCCTCTGGGGCTACTACCTGGTCCGTATTGATGAAAAGGATTATTCCGCCGAAATCATTCCCATCAGGGCAACGGCAGGTCACTTGAACGTTCTGCAGTTCCTTGAGCAGGGACTGTGCACAAATTGTTTCAAGCTGGCGGGCATCACCCCGAATCCAGCTGGGACTCTCGATGTAAATGTCTCGATCAAGCATCCGTTTACGAATTTGAATCTGACCGGATTCGATGTACGCGGGATCGCGATGTTTAACGGGGGCCATGTGTTTCCCGCATCCGGGCTTATTGTGTCGGACCGGACTTCGGGCGAAGGGGAGCTTGTGAATGCCGACGGCTACACGGCGCTGTACAATCCGTCCACAGTCGGTCATGGTCTCGAGAGTTATATGAAGGGAAAGATGGCGACCGCGACTGCTCCAAATGCAACGCTGAATGGGTACAAGCGTTTCATCACGGATACCCCCGCAAACACCCGGAACGCATTTTATGCCGGAGGGGAAATAATCGTGACATTCCAGGTCGACATGCCAGATTCGCCGAATCCGTGGATTTTCGGTTATGCTGTTGATGCCTCCTGGGCGCCTGCGATTAACAAACCGGTCGATGATCCGATGACCGACTTTGGTCCTGAGGCGAATTGCCCTGAGGCGTGGAAGATAAAGGCTATATACACGCCCAGCGACGGTTTAACGGATTGCGGTGGGCAGGTAAGCGTCGCAGTCGATGTTTATGACTGGCTGGGGAAAGACGACACGCATCTGCCGACAGTAGAATGTCCGGAGTTGTTCGACGGTCAGGTCGAGGCGGCGTGGAAGGCCGATGCTGTCGGCTACACAACTTATGAGACAGTCGTGGAGAATACCAAAAACGCACCGGCCGGATTTTACAGGTGTCTTGTGAGCAAGGAAGCTCAGGAGAACGACCCATTGAAACCCTGGCTCGACATTACGGCCTACCAGCTTCATGAGCTCGAAGTGGTTGCGGAGACAATGATGCCTCCAACCGCGTCTGCATACGGAGTCCAACCGAGCGCATTTATCGGCGAGGAAATCTATTTCAACGCAACCGCATCGACTGACAACGACTGCGGCAACCAGTCTATCGTGAATTATGAGTGGGATTGGAATGGCAGCGGGAGTTTCGTTCCGGAACCGGATTTGACTTCGCACGCATGGCTGACAGCAGGGATTTACAATGTTCAACTCAGGGTCACAGACAATGAATCGGAGACCGACGTACTGGATGAACCTCTTGAGGTTGCAATTCTGCCTTGGAGCGGGACCCTTAACTGGGCGAAACGCGCCGGAGGAGCATCTGGCGGTGATTATAGCCTTGGAATCACGACGCTTTCGGACAATTCGACAGTCGCGACAGGACGGTTTTCTGGATCGGCCACATTCGGACCGGGCGAGGCGAACGAGACAGTCCTGACTTCCGCTGGTTCTTATGATATCTTCATCGCGCGTTACAACCCGGACGGCACACTCGCCTGGGCGAAACGCGCTGGAGGAGCATATAATGAAACCAGCTATGGAAGCACGACGCTTTCGGACAATTCGACAGTCGCGACAGGAGAGTTTTATGACTCGGCAACATTCGGACCGGGCGAGCCGAACCAGACAGTCCTGACTTCCACTGGAGGTTTTGATATCTTCATCGCGCGTTACAACCCGACCGGAACACTCGCCTGGGCGAAACGCGCCGGAGGAGCTTCTGGCGATGATGTGGGCAATGAAATCACGACGCTTTCGGACAATTCGACAGTCGTGACAGGATGGTTTTATGTCTCGGCCACATTCGGACCGGGCGAGCCGAACGAGACAATCCTGACTTCCGATGGAGGTTTCGATATCTTCATCGCGCGTTACAACCCGGACGGAACGCTCGCCTGGGCGAAACGTGCCGGAGGAGCATCTGGTTATGATGGGGGCCGTGGGATCACGATGCTTTCGGACAATTCGACAGTCGTGACAGGATTGTTTTTTGAATCGGCCACATTCGGACCGGGCGAGCCTAACCAGACAGCCCTGACTTCCGATGGAGGTTACGATATCTTCATCGCGCGTTACAACACGGACGGCACACTCGCCTGGGCGAAACGCGCCGGAGGAGGAGATTCTGATGCGGGCTTTGGAATCACGACGCTCTCGGACAATTCGACAGTCGTGACAGGATATTTTTATGACTCGGCCACATTCGGACCGGGCGAGCCGAACCAGACAGTCCTGACTTCCGCTGGTTATTTCGATATCTTCATCGCGCGTTACAACCCGGACGGAACACTCGCCTGGGCGAAACGCGCCGGAGGAGGATCATCTGAAAATGATTTGGGCAATGGAATCACGGCGCTTTCGGACAATTCGACAGTCGTGACAGGATATTTTTATGACTCGGCCACATTCGGACCGGGCGAGCCGAACCAGACAGTCCTGACTTCCGCTGGTTATTTCGATATCTTCACTGCGCGTTACAACCCGGACGGAACACTCGCCTGGGCGAAACGCGCCGGAGGAGCATCTAATGATTGGGGCAATGGAATCACGACGCTTTCGGACAATTCGACAGTCGCGACAGGAGTGTTTTCTAAATCGGCCACATTCGGACCCGGCGAGCCGAACGAGACAGTCCTGACGTCCGCTGGAGATTATGATATCTTCATCGCGCGATTCGAGCCGTGACTTACCTTTCGTAATTGCGCAAACTCCACACTCCCTTGACCTGCAAACAAAAAAAGGGCAGGTGCGTGACCTGCCCTTGTGATTTTGCTTTTTATCCCCCCCCCGACTAGTTCGACGGTTGGACAGTCCCGGGAGTGTAAACCTGGGGCTGGATGTACTCGAATGTATAAATTGGCAACAGACCAAGGGTCGTGCTGATTTCGCAATCGGCGTAGCCGGGCGCGGGGATGTAAAATGCTGATATGATCGTGCCGTCTGGGTACTGATTCCGGAATTTCTCCGAAAAGAAACCACGTTCCCTGACGGGGGTGGTGATGTACTCGAATTCCGTCGTGGTGGCGTCCTTGGCGATCCGAATCACCACTTGTCCGCCGACAACCGCCTGACCGGTAGCTTCCGCAATTAACGTGCCCGAAACATCGGTCCCGGTCGGATTGTATGTCTGGAACCGTGTCTTCATTCCGGTAGCTATCTGTACCGACACGCCTCCGAGTAACTGCGGAGTGTCGTAGTTCCGGTTTTCGATGAACGCGCAGATTGAGGAATCATTTGGTAATCCTACCCACTTGCGGAGTTCGGGATTCTGAGGAACGTATGAGAGAGTGGGCATTGATGGAATATAGGTAGCGCCGGGAAGTAAAGTCATATTCTCGGGCGAGTATTCGAACATGATGCCGACCTTCCTCGTTTCGCCCGGCTGGAGCCAGACCCAGACATGCTCGACATAGGTGCGGTACAGAGGGTTGGTCTGTCCGGCGGTGATCCAGATGCGGGTCGGATAAGAGAACGGGTTTCCGACCTCGACATAAGTCTGTTCGCGGCTGGGAGGCGACCCTGTCCGTGAAATAAAGCGGTCGTAATTCGACTGAGCCGTGTTGTTGGAGTCGGTCATCTCGACCACAGTCATGTCGGCGGGATTCTGGTAGAGCGGCATACGTACGATGATGCAAAAGTGACCGCTGGTCGGTGGAACCCATGCTGCGGTGAACTCAACCGTGCCTCCGGCGGGGACATTATCGATGTCCGAGCCGAGCAGGGTTTCCGGCGCGCCGCCGACATTGAAGTTTTTGACATAGAAATTCGCGCGAACGGAGGGGGCGTCGAGGCCGCCGTTATTCTTGACCCTCGCGACTATTGTGTTCATGTTTCCTTCCCACGGGACATTGGCCCATGCGGGGTCTGCCAGATTACGGGCGTTGCGGACGTCGATGTCCGGACTTTGCCACTGATTGGTCGGACTTGGCCACGGACGTATGGACGGGTCGGGTCTGCTGTTGACGCCGTACCGTATGCGGACATCGGCTTTGGAACCGTCGATTCCGGATACATCGACCTTGAAGTCCGTGGGATATACCGGGTCGGTGAAATCGGTCTCTTCGTAATCGGCTCCGTTTCCGAGGACAGGACCGTCGCCGTCTGCGTCGTTATTGAGAATCATTATGCTGCGTCTTACGATAGGCGCTGTTCCCAGGTCCGAGTAGACATCGGTTCCAAGTACCCGGCTGTTGGTCGGAAGGTAACGGTCGCCGATCTGTACAACTTGCCCGTTTCGGTATTCGAAATAGTAGTTGACACCGTCGGCGATGCGTATTTCGATGCATGAGAAACGCCCGGCAGGCGGAGCGCCCAGTTCTGTGGGATGAAGTGTAACGGTAGCGTCTACCGGCACACCCATCGACTGGAAATTAAAGGTCCGCACCCAGGGCGCATCGATCCAGCCGAGTCTCAGCAGGTTAGCGGCTGAAAAATGAGGCCACTGGCTTTCGTAAGCCATGATGTCCCAGCCTGCGATCTGACGCGCGACAACCGCCGGGGTGAATGCGTCGGATTCCATGTATTCGTCGGGGAGTCCGAGGTTATGCCCGAGTTCATGCGCGATGGTCGAGTTAAGGGTTCGGTCGGGTCGGATTGTCACGCCCCATTCGTTGGGCATTGCAATGACCGCCAGATTTCGGGTGCCTTCCGCGGTTGAATAGGCTCCGCCCCACGCCGAAGGCCAGGTAAAATTTCCCAACTGGATGGGTAAACCGTCCGGACCTACTTTCTGAGTCCCATCGGGGTTTAGAGCGTAGAAAACAGAAGTGGATGGAACGGATTGACAGACCATCAGTACGGACTCAAAATTATTGTAATTGACAACCGAGTCGGCGGCGGTAATGACGGCCTGCGCCCAGTCGCCGGACATCGCTACGTCCCAGGCCTGCGGGACGTGGACGGGTCCGAATACCTCAGCGGAGATGTCGAATGTGTTGTAGGATGCCTCTCTGTAAAATTGACGCGCGCTGCGGACGATGAGGTCGCTGTCTGCCACTCCATTTATTGTGTTGTCCATCCAGCGGGTCTGAAAACCGGTGAGCGTTGGGGCGTCGGTTGTGTATAGCGCACTGGTGGTATCGACAAGAACAATGGCAATTCGGCGGGTTCCGGTCGCGGGGCAGACGTCGATGTTTTGAGGTCCTGCCCCTCCACCGCCCCATGCGGAGCCAATGGAGTAATTTCCTACCGCGCCTGCCATCCATCTACTCGGACCTGCGCCGTAATCCATCCAGGTTGTGCTCAGGACGTAGGACGCTGAGCCAACTACAGTGCCGTCAAGATTATTGATCGCCTGAAGTTCATAGTTACCTGGTTCGTATCCGGCGAGGAGCATAATATGAGGATTTGACGGATCGAACGTCTCGTCCCTGCTTTGTGAGGCGATTCCGCCTTTTGTCCCGGCGGTGACCACAAATTTCAGGTCATCGAAAGTGAATGTGGATCCGATTGCGATGGATACCGGGACCCGGTAGTAGGAGCCGACATAGAGTTCACCGCCGGGCAGGTACATTGACACGGGATTGAGGTAGAGCGGCGGAATTTCGATCCGAAAATCCGGATTGATGTAAATGTCCGGATTAATCAGGATCGGAGTGTCGTCCCGGGGCGCGACGGGGTCAATCTTGCCCCCGGAAGTCTCTCCGAGAGCCGGACTGAATGCGCCGCCGATGCCGGTTAAACCGATGAGAATAAACAGGAAGAGCACAGCAGTTAGGGTGCGTCTAAACATGGTTTTTTTCCTTTGGTTCTGTTGAACCCTTAGTATAAATTAATTAACGCAGGTAAAACTTTAACCTCCAGAACGAGAAAATCATCATACGGCGGGATATGACGGTTGTCAAGTGGATCGCACTCACAAAAAGCTGTGTGGTACGCATGCCGGGTTACAAAGAAAAACTCTCCGCCCAGGCAAACGCCTGGAGAGGATATGAATAAAGGTGATTTTTCTAAGCGTGTGTTTCTACAATACTGTCCCCACAACCACCGACGCGGTGGATTGCAGGTTCAAAAGAATCTTGACCATCATCGCCTTAGTGACAAAGCGCTTGAACATGATGTGAGGCTCGTTGATTTCGAGCGGCCCGATTATCTCGAGCTGCCCTTCCTCGCCGAGCGTCACCTCATATTCGACCGGCTTGAAAAATCCCTTGCCGGGATTTCCGATCACGTCGCCCTTCTCATCGAGGGGCACATAGCGCAGGACGGGGACTATCCGTCCGTCGGTCAAAGTGTACAACTTGTATTCGTTTCGAGGATTTTCGAGCATCGCCTCGTAAGTGACTCCGTGAACATGCATGTTTGTTTCACCTTTCATATGGAATAGATATGGTATCTTTGTTAGATATTGATATTGACAGATTTTTTGTAACACCTCAACCATGTGAGTGAACTTTAGGAATCCGCTCCATAACTGTCGCGGTTCTGTTGTTGGGAGCACATTCACAGACAGAACCGCGACAGTTATGGAGCGGATCTGTTGTTGGGAGCACATTCTCAGACAGAACCGCGGCAGTTATGGAGCGGATCGACTGTCAAATGGCTGAGGTGTCACGACTTTTTTATTCGGCAATCTCGACAATTCCCTTGAGTTCGTTGCGCAGTTCCAGTACATCGACCGCGCCCATTCCTTCCCTGACATGCGCCATGAAATTCGCTTCGTGGACAATCGATGCCTGCGCGCGATGGATTACGTCCGTCACCTGTTCCTTCGGGATCGCAATCACACCGTCGCCGTCGCCGACTATAAGGTCTCCCGTTCTGATAACCACATTATTTATCGTCACCGGAGCGCCGACATCCCCGCCGACTTCCATCGACGCGGGAACTAGCGTCGAACCGTGCCCGTAAACGCTGAATTCCTTGCCAAGCTTGTCCCTTATTTCATCGGTATCGCGGCTATAGCCCGCGACAACCGCGCCGACAAAACCGACTTCCCACGCCATCGCGCTGTAAAGGTAGTTCCAGAGTCCGGCCTGAATCTCCGCGGCAACCTCAGGAGAAACCACCATTACCCAACGGCTGAGCGGGGTTGTATCCCTCATGTACTGGAGCGCGACGCTGATCGACATGATGTTACCGTCCGGGCAGGTCACGGGCAGCGCCCATCCTGCCATAATCCCCGCCCCTGTAAGCCGTTTGATTCTCGGGCCGAGATAACCATCCCCCTCGGTGATTTTTCCCCACGACGCGGTCGGGATGGTCTTCGCTTCGTCGACGAAATAAGTCTCAAGGACGTTCGGAAATTTATGGATCTGCATTTTTTATTAACCCTCCGATGACAGGGTGAACATTTTACCATTTTAGGGCAAAATTCCAACCGTTCTGATGCCTTATACAAATATTTGACAGATTGTCCGCTCTTCTCGGTTCTTATCCACCTTTTATCCGCTCCATAACTGTCGCGGTTCTGTTGGACAGGTCTACCATTGTAGTTACTGAATATCAACAGAACCGCGACAGTTATGGAGCGGATTCTTCTCTTGTGGAATTATCTCACAACCGCGGCTTTACACTCCTTTGCGTAATGGTATACTTCCTTTCCCTTTTGGAGGAAAATATGACTAATCTCGACGCGATTTTCAGGCCTAAATCAATTGCGCTAATAGGCGCGTCCGACTCCGAGCACACGATCAACCATCAGATGCTCCTGAACCTGTTCGAGGCCAACTTCCGCGGTCCAATATATCCCGTTAACCCAAAACACAAATTCGTGCACGGAATCCGGGCGTATCCGTCCGTGGAGGACATTCCCGATGAAATCGACCTGGCTATAATCATCGTTCCCAAGGAAGTAGTCCCAATGGTGGTCGATCAGTGCGGACGCAAGGGCGTTAAGGGACTTATAGTCATCACCGCGGGATTCAAGGAAATCGGCGCGGACGGCCAGATGCTTGAGCTTGAGCTCGTCAAGCAGGTTAAAAGTTACGGGATGAGGATGATCGGGCCGAACTGCTTCGGCGTGATGAACCTGAATCCGGACATCCAGATGAACGCCACATTCACAGCGTACACACCCACGCGGGGTGAATTAGGGTTCATAAGCCAGTCGGGAGCTCTCGGCGAGATCCTGATCGACCGCGCGGAGCGTGAAGGGCTTGGGATGTCGATGTTTTCATCCGTCGGAAATAAGGCTGATATCAGCGGCAATGACATCCTCGAGTACTGGGAAGATGACGATTCGATAAAGGCCATTCTGCTTTATCTGGAAAATATCGGGTCACCGAGACGTTTCAGCGAGCTTGCGAGAAAAATCAGCCGGAAGAAACCGATCATCACACTGAAAGCCGGCGTGACGCAACGGGGAGCCGCGGCAGCGAGCAGCCATACGGGCGCACTCGCGGACCAGGAAGCCGCCAACAGGGCGATTTTCGAGCAGTACGGCGTGATCAGCGTATCGTCAGTCGACAGGCTGTTCGAGGTTTCGAGCATCCTCATCAACCAACCTCCGATCAAAGGACGGAATGTTTGCGTGATAACCAACGCGGGCGGTCCGGCGATACTGCAGACCGACGCTCTGATAACGCTGGACATGAACGTCCCCGACATCTCGGAAAAAAACAAGGCGAAACTGCGAAAAGTCCTAAGGCCGGAAGCCAGCCTCCGAAACCCGATCGACCTGATCGCTTCCGGCGGACCCGACCAGTACCGGGCGGCTCTCGAAGCCGCGTACGCGCAGGACGATATTCATTCGGTAATAACAATGTTCATCCCGGTTGTCATGATCGATGCGATGTCAATCGCGGAAGTCATTGCCGAGTTTAACGACCGCAGGGAGAAGCCCATGCTGGTCGTCTGGCTGGCGTCCGGCAAAATCCGCGGCGAGGAAGCCGAACATTTCCTGCTCAGCAAGAAAATCCCGATATTCGAGATGCCTCTTGACGCCGCGCGCGCGCTGCAGCTTGCCTGCACTTATTACGAATGGCTCGAAAAACCGGTCGGCAAAATCGTCCATCACAAGGTCAAGATCGAGGACGCGAGAAAAATCATTCACTGCACGCTCGACGAGGGCAGGACAGCGCTCGCGGACCACGACGCGATGGACCTGCTCGATATTTATAAAATTCCGACGTTGAAATCGATCAAAGTCAACACTCGCGACGAGGCTCTGGAAGCCGCAGGCAAGCTTTGTTACCCCGTTGTTCTGAAGGCTAGCAAGGTCGGACTGATGCATAAAACAGATTTCGGGGGAGTGGAACTCGGGATCGAGGACCCGACACAGTTAATGGAGGCGTACACTCGCATCGACCAGAATCTCAAAGCGCACAAGGTTCGCGAGGGTGCGTCATTTCTTGTGCAGCCGATGATTGGGTCGGAGGGCGACTCGATCGAGTGTGTCCTCGGATTGCAGAACCTCAAGAAGTACGGACCGATGATCATGTTCGGCATGGGCGGAATTTATGTCGAGATTCTGAAGGCGGTGGGATTCAGGATGGTCCCGATGACGGATGAGGACGCGAGGGAGCTGATCATGACGTCGCCCGCGTGGCCGATACTGAAGGGAGCGCGGGGAAAACCGGGGATCGAGGTCGAGGCGGTTGTCGACGCGATTCTGAGGTTAAGCCAGCTCGCGTGGGAGAATCCGGAGATACTGTCGATCGACCTGAACCCGTTCATGGCGTTCCCGGACGGCTCGAAAAATGTGGCTCTGGACCAGGTTGTGGTACTTGCCGAGCCGGAGTATGAGGAGATTCATGTTTCAGAGCCAATAAAAAAGGCAACCTGTAAACCGTCGAAGAAGCATGAGGGCAAAAAAGAGGGGAAAACGGGTAAAAAGAAAAAATGAGGGGGGATTTATAATTGGGTTGACTTCAAAACAAAAAAAGAAATAGAAGCAGATCTCTTTAAAATTGCGCAATATTCGGATAGAATTTTAATAATTACAAATGCCAAATTTAATCAAAAAACGATTCTTAAACGATTTACATGACCGTTATGGCTCCCTAACTAAAGTTAATGAGGGCCAGTCTCTATACGGGATCAATAATGATTCCACGTATGTGTATATCAGATATTCAAAAATCCACAATGGCTCACGAGCTTTCTTTGGTTTAAGAAAGCAAGACCTTTTGCAACTTCAAAGCAAACCAGCGTATATCGTATTCTTATGGAATGACCAAAGAGAACCCCTGTTCATCCCTTACTCCGAATATGAGGAAATATTTGCATTACTGGCCCCATCAGGCGACGAACAGTACAAAGTTCAAATATATCTGCAATTCGGGACTGTGGAACTCTATATTGCACGAGCGGGGAGATTTAATGTTGAAAATCACATCGGCTGGGAAAATTTCAATAATTCCCTTGAGGCTAAACAAGGGCTTGTTATCCCTCAACTCTCCCATTCACAAGTTCAAACTTTACTTGGCTCTATCGGTTATCAAAAGGATTACGATGTTTGGGTACCCCAGAATGATAGGAGTAAATTAGACTGGGATATTTCAGAAAATTTCTTATGCTGCGAATCATTGCCAAAAACCTTTGAAAATATAGCTTCTGTGTTGCAGGAGGTTGATGTAATTTGGATAAATAAAGGTTCGGCAAAATTAGATGCCTGTTTCGAAGTGGAACACTCAACTCCTGTATATTCTGCTCTGTTACGGTTTAATGATATCCATCTTACTTCACCCGATCCAATTCCTCGATTTAATGTCGTCGCAAATGAATCTAGACGTTCTCTTTTCACTCGTCAACTAAATAGGCCAACGTTTCGTCGTAGCGGTCTAATCGAAAGATGTATGTTTTTAGACTATGCAGATGTATTCGGTTGGTATACAAGGTTAAGGAGGTTAACCAAAAATGGAAAATTCTGAAGTAGTATGGGTTGTTGTTGAAGTGGATGCAGGATGCCCTGTGCTTGCCGAAGTATACTCGGATTACGAAACAGCATATTTGCGAGAACAAGAATTACGAAGCCAAATTAATCCCGAAGATGACGAAACGTGGATTTTTGAAGAACCCATTCGAAAAATTATTGCACGAGATTAATAACTTCCCCGACCCGCGACCACTGCGCCGGGAGTCAGCATCAGGATCCTCAGATCCTCCCACAATGTCCACTGCTCGATGTACAGTAAATCGAGCTTCACGCGCTCCTCGTAGCCGACATCGCTCCGTCCCGACACCTGCCACAAGCCGGTCATGCCCGGTGTGACCGAAAACAGCGCGTCCGCGAAGACCCCGTACTTCTCGACCTCGTTCTCGACAATCGGCCTCGGTCCGACAAGGCTCATCTCGCCTCGAATAACATTGAAAAGCTGGGGAAGCTCATCGAGCGAGAATTTCCGGAGAAAACGCCCGGCCGGAGTAATGCGGGGATCGTCCTTCAGCTTGAATCCCTCGTGAAACTTGCGAAGCAGCTCGGGATCGTTTCGGAGAATCTCGTCCGCATTTTTGACCATCGTGCGGAACTTGAACTGAGGGAAGGTTTTCTTTCCCTTTCCAATACGTATATGGCTAAACAAAACCGGACCGGGTCCGCTCAGTTTTACCAACAGGGCGCATATTCCAAGAATCGGCGACAGAATTATAGTGATCAAGGTCCCGACAATCAGGTCGAACACGCGTTTCACGAGCTGGGGATAGTACCGTCCGAGGTTGTTCCCCATCTCGACCATCGGGATGCCCTCGACACCCTCGACCGATAATCTCCCCGCCACCACATCCAGCAAATCCGGGACAAGTTTCAACGCCACTTCATTAGTCCGGCAAACCTGCGCGAGTTTATATAAAAATTCACGCTCGATATCGTGCCGCGCGACAATAACCTCGTCACACCGATTTTCCTCTATCCAGCTAAGGCCGTCTCCCGGCATCAAAACAGGCAGGTCAGAGCCGAGATCATCGGGAACCTCTCCGTTTATCACGGCGACAGGCGATTTCCCGCGCCATGGTTCGGATGTGTAAACGGTCAGGAGGCTTTTCGCGACATCGTTGATGCCCCAGATGATCAGCCGTCGACGTCCCGATCCCGCGGCATACATCCTTCTGCGAATAACCCTCAACACTCCGCGGGCGATCCAGAACATGAAGAATGCCACAATCCATGCGGTGATAAAAAACAACCTCGAAAAGTCGAAGTCGCGGAAAAAGAACGTGATCGCCATCGCGGAGACCATCGATGTCGAGATCGCGGTTAAAAGCCCGCCGATCTCACCCGCGAAGCTGCCCCATGGACGTCGCGAATAAAGTCCGCCGAAGCTGAAAATTACGACATTCAGGAAAGTCCATATTACCGCAAGTTTAAGGTACGGTTTGAAGGGGAGCCAGGTCGCGAAAGGCTCGCGCACCTCGTTGATGTACTTCGCGAGATAGAACGCGACAATGAATGCCAGCACGCCGGTGATGATATCTGTCACCAGCAGGCCGAGGAGGTGCATTCTCTGGAAATTTTTAAAATTCACGATGCGCAAAACACCCCCCCCGCGTTCCCATGGGGAGGATTCATTATTCCTACAACTCTTTTGATGCAATTCGAGCGCTTACCGTTCGAATATACACTAAAATATATCGACGCCCAGCGTAAATGGCTGAGCGTCGATGATTTTTCAAATTCCAAAGCCGACCCTGACTTAGTTGCCTTCGCCTTTTTTCGGCTTTTCAGTTGCTGAGCCTTCATCCTCACCAGCGGGCTGTTCTTCTTCAGTCTCGCCGGCCGTTTCGTCAGACGCCTGCTCGCCGGCCATCATCTTTCCGAATTGCTCACCCAGGGCTGCCCAGGTAGGTTCATCGGTCTCGGAGACGATCTGGCGCACGATTTCAAGCAGCTTGATGCTCTCGCGGCTTGTCTCGAGGTCGATATCGAAATTCTGACCATCGCGGGCAACCATTGAAAGCCTGGTGGCTCCAAGCTCCTCCAGATTGGCTGACTCGGCTGCGAATCTTGCCAAAAGGTCACGAAGTTCATCGCTCTCCAGCATTTCGAGGAACACGCCGGGATTCGACGGGGAGAAGTTATTGATCGCGATGTCCCAGTTTGACTCAACTTCGACATTGGCCATACGACCGGTTCCGGATGCCTCCTCGGTGAACGCGGCGACCGCGGCGTCAACAGATTGTTGATCGCCAATCATGACATATCCGGGCATAGTGATCATGACAATCGGAGGCATCTCACCCATCGGACCCATCTGCTCCATCATCATAGCCTTGGTTTCCTCATCCATGTCCTTGTACATCGGATTATTTTCCATGTCGGGCGGAACCAGTGTTATCGCCTTATGTCCGGTGATCTCCGATTCTTCCGATGTATATCCCATCATCTGGACCATGAAAGACCCCATTAAATTGCTGACAAGTTCCAGGCCTTTGTCGGGAGCATCGCTCGCGATTGCCAATATCGAATGGGATGGGGTGTTCTCGGGAGTCAATTCCGCTTCCGGGTCGTATCCGGGATTCGAAATACTGAACATGATCAGCTCGTCGCCGATCCAGTCATAGATTTCTTCTTTGGTTGAGATTCCCAGGAAAGCAAGCCCGGACTCGAAATCCCCACCCATCATACTCATCGGGTCGTCGGCGCCTTTCTCAGTATCCGCTTTGGACTCCTCGGCTGCCTGAGTTACAAGCTTTTCAATGATGTCATCGAGATTGGCAATGAAAAGATGACCCATGTAGCGTTCCGCCGGGTAATGATTGGGAAGCTTGACCTCCGCAGCGCCGACATCCGCAAGATATTTGAGCGGATTTTCCTCATCCGTCAGTCCCAGGTCGGCAAGCGAATATTCGCCTGTGACATGGACCATCTTATCGTTCGCTTGCGCGGTAATATTCTTCTGGACAATTGATTCCTCCGCCATTCCTGCGATCAGGTCGGCGGGACCCATATCCGTAAAATCGGTCGGCTTTTCGCCCGACTCCTCTATCTTGGCGATGCGCTCCGACGCCGCGTCGATGTCCAAAAGGTACTTGAATTCATCGGCAGGCTTGAATGCGCTGGAATCGGCGGACGGGTCCTGGTATCCCGGGCTCCCGACCTCCGGCTTTTTGCAGCCGGACATGGTCCAGATTGCCAAGAACATCATTGCTACAAATAATACTACTGTCAGTTTTGCGTATTTTTGCATTTTCATCTCCTGGATTTTGGTTCCTCGCCCACGGGAAGAGAAGACTCACGCAAGATACTATGGTTGCATTACGCTCCCCAGTCCCCTGAGTTTAGGAAATAAAATCTCAAGAGGGAATATTACGATTCAAAACGCGTAAAATCAAACTTTGGACGATTCAATCGGGTTCAAAACGAAAATGACACCCATAAGCAACGCTCGGGGACTCTCTCCGCTTATGGGCGCCACCCGGTTTATTGCATGGATTATTCGCGGGGACTGGCACACCGATTTCGCCTGATGATCAGCTTCACTTTACCATATATCTCGACAGGCGAAATCGGGGTGCCTGTCACCGCAAGACAAGAATATTACTTCACTCCGACCTTTCCCTTAACTGCCGGTTCAGGCCACCTCGAAAAAACCTTTTTGCCTGCAAAGTACGGTGACGACAATCTGTCATGGATTCTCAGAAGCTGGTTATATTTCGAGACACGGTCGGTTCGAGCCGGGGCACCGGTTTTGATCTGCCCGACGCCCGTCGCCACGGTGAAATCCGCGATGAAACTGTCCTCGGTCTCCCCCGACCGATGGCTGATTACCGAGTTCAAACCGTTTTCGGACGCCAGCCTGATCGTGTCGAGCGTTTCTGTCACGGTGCCGATCTGATTCAGCTTGATGAGGATCGCGTTCGAGCATTTTTCGTCGATACCCCGCTTGAGACGTTCCCTGTTCGTCACGTAGAGATCGTCGCCCACAAGCTGAATTTTATCACCCAGGACTTTATTCAGATATGTCCAACCCTCCCAGTCGTCCTCCTGAAGGCCGTCTTCGATTGATATTATGGGATACTTCGCGACCCAGCTTTCGTAAACTCCAACAACTTCCTGGTACGTCAATGGTTCGATGTTGGGCTCAAGGCGGTAACGGTGGGTTTTTTCATCGAAAAATTCGTTCGCCGCGGGGTCCATCCCGAGGTAAACATCACGTCCCGGTACGAGTCCGGCTTTTTCGATCGCTTTGATTATCAATGCAAGCGCGTCCTCGTTGCTGTCGAGGTTCGGCGCGAATCCGCCCTCATCCCCCACGCCGCCGAGGAGATTGTCCGCCTTGAGGACTTTTTTCAGGGACTGGTAAATTTCGGATCCCCAGCGGATCGCCTCCGCGAAATCCTCAGCTCCGACAGGCAGGATCATGAATTCCTGGATCACGACATTGTTGTTCGCGTGCTTCCCGCCGTTCAGGATGTTCAATTGTGGCACCGGAAGCACGTTTGCGGAGATTCCCCCAAGGTACTGGAACAACGGCAGGTTAAGCGCGGATGCGGACGCCCGGCATGCCGCCATGCTGACGCCGAGTATCGCGTTCGCTCCAAGATTCTTCTTTAGGGGATCGCCGTCGAGGTTGATCAGGAAATTATCGAGCGCGGCCTGATCGGACGCGTCCATGCCGAGAATTTCCGGCCTGATCTCTTGGTTGACGTTCTCGACCGCCTTCAGCACGCCCTTGCCGTTATATCTTTTATCGTCCTCATCCCTGAGCTCGAGCGCCTCATGCGACCCGGTCGACGCCCCGGACGGCACTATCGCGCTGCCGGTGACCATTTCCTCGACCGTCAATTCGACCTCGACGGTCGGCATTCCGCGGCTGTCGAGAACTTCCCTCGCGTGTACATCGGTGATCTCAAGTTTTATCATTTGTACGGTCATCCCCTTTGGTTTTAAAAACTATTAGCACTTTAGTATAGCAGGATTTACCGGGGTCTATCGACCCGGTTATCTATAGTTTCGCGGGAAAAGGGGAGGATGGTGCAGGAATGTAGAACGGACATTCCTGTCCGTGGCAAGGGTCGAATGGACTTTCAGTCCATCATGTGGCATTCGCGGCCCGCGCATGGTTTTCCTTATTTTTCATTTAACATCGCAATTTTCAAATATATGCTACAATTAGCAGACTTTACACGGTCATGGAGTTCCATTGATAATTTCAAACATTCCTCTCATTTATATCCACAAAAATATTGTTATTCTTGGTCCCGGCAACGCTCCGGTTGATTTTTGGAAGCTTGGCAGTGTGATGCGGTCGCGATGCCGGGCTACGAGGCTGACGCACCGAAATAGTTGGGCATGGTGCCGAAAATTCGAAATTTTTCAATCGCTTCTGTAATCGCCGGCGGGGGCCATGTCGAGCTCCGTAGCCCGGCATCGCGACCCCCAAAGCCTTCCAAACCTCCTATCCCGGTCCGGAGCGTTGCCGGGTTCCATTGATAATTTCAAACACGCCTCTCATTAATATCCGCAAATATATTTATCATGGGTCCCGGCAACGCTCCGGTTGATTTTGGGAAGCTTGGTAGTGTGATGCGGTCGCGATGCCGGGCTACGAGGCTGGTCACTATTTTCAATCGCTTCTATAATCACCCGCGGGGGCCATGTCGAGCCAGTTTGGGCCGGCTTTGCAGTTGACGATCATCGGAACATGTAATTTACGTATCCCGCTCATCGTGCAGCCCACGACCTCGGAAATTTCCCCGAGTTTGTTTTCCGGGACGCTCAGGACCAGTTCGTCATGAACCTGAAGGAGCATGGATTCCGGAAGATCCATTTTTTCAAGTTTATCTTGAAGTTGAACCATCGCGAGTTTGATGATGTCGGCGGCGGAGCCCTGAAGCGGCATGTTGGTTGCGGCGCGTTCGGCAGCGGCGCGCATCATCCCGTTCGAGCTGTTGAGGTCGGGATAATACGCCCTGCGCCCCAGAATCGTCTCGACATACCCATTCTCGCGCCCGAATTTTTTGGTGTGTTCCATGTAACCCTTGACGCCGGGGTACCGCTCGAAAAATCTATCTATAAATGCCTTACATTCCGTCCGCGATTTTTTCAGGGCTTTCGACAGTCCGTCCGGACCCATGCCGTAAACAATGCCGAAATTAATCACCTTCGCCCCGCGACGCATCTCAGGAGTGACATTATTGGCGGTGACATCGAAAACCTCCATCGCGGTCCGTGCGTGAATGTCCTCGTCATTTTTATACGCATTTACAAGGACCGGGTCTTCCGTAAAATGCGCGAGCAGACGTAATTCGATCTGGGAATAATCCGCCGACAACAAAACCTCGCCGTCGTGATTCGGTTTAAAAGCCTTGCGGATTCCGCGTCCGAGCTCGGTGCGTATCGGAATATTTTGAAGATTCGGATTCGCGCTGGAGAGACGCCCGGTCGATGTGACCGTCTGGTTGTAGCTTGTATGAATCCTGCCGTCTTTTTTATCGATCAGGTCGATTAGGTTGGTCGTGTACGTGCCCCTGAGTTTCGCGAGCGTCCGGTATTCGAGAATCATCTGGGGAAGCTCGTGGTCGATCGCGAGTTTTTCAAGGACAGCGGCGTCGGTGCTCATGCCCCTTACTTTCGGAAGTTTCATCTTATCGAAAAGGACCTCCGCGAGCTGCTTCGGGCTGTTCAGGTTGACCTCGTAGCCGATCTCCTGATAAATCACGGACGAAATATCCGCCATGCGCCTGTCGAGGTCAACCGCGACCTCATCGAGAGCAGCCGCATCGAGCTTTATTCCGACTGCCTCCATTCTCGCGAGGATCGGGACAAGTTGCATCTCGACATCGTCATATAGTTTCGAGAGGGTCTCGGTTTCGAACTTCGATCTTAACTTTCCGGCAAGCAGGTACGTCGAAACCGAGTCGGCGGAGGCATACGGAGCTACTTTATCTATAGGGACATCAGCCATAGACATTTGCGACTTCCCTTTACTGCCGATAAGTTCCTCGATCGGCGTCATCTGCATGCCGAGTTCTCTCAACGCCATCTCCTTAAGCCCGTGACGCTGGTCCTTAGCGATGACATAATCCGCGATCATCGGGTCGTCGACCAGTCCCTTCAATTCAACGCCGTATCTGAGACAATGCAGCCACTCGAATTTTCCGTTCTGGCAGATTTTTTCGATTTTCTCGTTTTCCCAAAGCGGCTTGAAAGCAGCAACGACATCCTTCACGGGAAGCTGCTTTTTATGGGTATCGGTGATGGAGATATTGTGCCCGACCGGAATGTACCAGCCGGTTTTGCCATCGACCGAGCACGCAAGCCCGACCATGTCGGCAGTGCGCGAGTCCAGATCGGTCGTCTCGAAGTCGAACGCGAACCGTTTCGCTTTTTTCAGGATTTTTACGACATCTTCAAGGAGCTCGGGGGTATCGACAATGACCGTTTTGAAACCTGAGCCGGTCTTTAGTTCATCTTTGATCTTCGCCTCGTGAAGTTCGAGACGTTTGAGGGTGCTTTTGAATCCGAGACGCGTGAAAAGCTCCGACGCTTTTTCTTTATCGATGTGCCCGAGGTCGTAGTGAAACCTCTCCGCCGACTTGGAGTTTATTTTCAGCGGGAGGTCCGTCAATATTGTCGCAAGCTCCTTGGATAATCTGGCCGACTCTTCCCCGGGTTCGAGTTTCTTCCGGTATTTTTCCTCGATCTCGCCAATATGTTCGTATATCTGCTCGACGGTCGGGAATTTCTCAAGTAATATTTTCGCGGTTTTTTCGCCGACCCCCTTCACGCCGGGGATATTGTCGCTTGAATCCCCGACAAGCCCCTTGTAATCGACCAGATTTATCGGCTCAGGGATGCCATATCTCTCGCGGACCTTGTCGGGAGTCAAAGCACGGTCCGGCATGCGCGCGGGGAGGCTCTGAATAACGGCAATTTTATCGGACACGAGCTGCCCGAGGTCGCTGTCACCGGTAAGAATCAGAACGTTCCAACCCTCTTTTTCAGCCTGCTTCGCCATTGTCCCGATCACGTCGTCAGCCTCAAAACCCAGAAGCTCCTCATGGTCCATTCCGAGCGCGTCGACAAGCTCTCTCGCGATCGGAAATTGCAGTTTCAACTCCTCAGGAGCCTCGTCGCGATGAGATTTATATTCCTTATAGCGTTCGTGTCGGAATGTCGGGCCGTGCGCGTCGAAGGCAACTAATAGATAATCGGGCTTATGGTCCTCGACCGCCTTTATCAACATATTTGTAAGCCCGAAAAGCGCGCCTGTGGGTACGCCATCGGGAGCATTCATCTCGCCCATCGAATAGAAAGCCCGGAATAGGAGGGAATAGCCGTCGACCAGGACAAACAGGGGCGCGTCCGGATTTTTAAAGAGGTTGGATCGTTCGAATTCGGGATTCTGAGGCATGGGTCAATGATACAACGCCTGCACGAGAAATACATCTCTACAAAAATCCCCAAATTCTCAGTGCCATGCCCAACTTATGTCGGAGCGTCAGCGGAGACATAAGTTGGGCATGCTGCTGAACCCGGCATCAATAGCGGCATGCCCAACAGGCTGGAAGCCGTGTTGGGCATGGCACGGGCAAGCTCCGGTTGAGGCGGACACAGGTTTTATATCTTAAAAAAGAATATTACTAAGCCGCGCAAAAGGTGTGCATTCTTTACAACGACGGTCATGAGGCGGGGACTGGCACACCGATTTCGCCTGATGATGACCTTCACTTTTTTACATATCTCGGCAGGCGAAATCGGGGTGCCTGTCACCGCTAAAACAAAATTAACGCGCGCCTTAGTAGCAGGTTTTATATCTATATATCTAAAAAGAGATAATTGATGGGATTGGCCCAATAAATAAAAAAAAAACAGCGGCGACCTTGAAGGGGAGGTCGCCGCGATGGAGGAAAGCAGAAGGAAGAGAGAGAGTGTTATTTCAGACTATTATTTCAAATTTTGTTCAATGTCAATTCGTAAATTCCTGTACCCAGTAATAGCCAGGGTAATACATGTCGCCGGGCCGACACGAAACAATCCCAAGCCCGATTTTGGTGAAGCTTTCGCCAAGTATGTTCGCGCGGTGTCCGGACGAATTCATCCAGTCCTGCTCGACCTGCGACGGTGAATCCTGCCCGACCGCGATATTTTCACCCGCGCTCGAAAATTCGACGCCGTAGTAAGCCATTCGGTCCCACGGCGAGAGGTTGTCGAGATTGAAATGGGCGAAATAGAGCTTGTCCGCCATGTCCTGGCCATGATATTGCGCGACAGTATTGATCAGGGGATCAAGCGTCAGCGGGCCCAGACCGTTCACCGACCGGTCGTTATTTATGAGATTCAGAAGCTCCGACCTGAACGAATCCAGGTTCTCGAAAACGACCGCTTTATAGTAGCCGCTCGTGACCGCGTTCTGCTGATTCGGCGAGTACGCGTCCACTTTGAGGATGTGAATTCCCGGCGACGCAACCGGATTGACAATCGTCGCTTCCCATCGTCCGCCGGACAGGGTCATCCAGATGTCGCCTCCGCCAAGCGGACTTGTGTGCAGTTTGACACCGCCGATGTCATCCTGAAGATCAAGGATTTCAAAGCTGACCGTGGCTGTGCCGCCTCCGGATTTCAATTGACCGTTCTGGCGGTAATGACCTACATAGCTGACATCCCCGGGAGGAGCGGGATATCCCGCCGTGACAAGGATCGTGAATGTCACGAGAGTCGTACCCGGTTTGGCTTTGAGCAGAAATCCCCTCGAATAAAATTGATTCGGGCCAAAGATGTGGCTCGGCATGTATGTCGCGAATGTAATGAACGGCGCGGGACTGACGTAATCCTGGTGCTCGAAAAGATCCGTGTAACCATCCGCATTGAGCAGAGTCAGATCCTGCCCTTTGGGGATTCTCAGAACAGCCCGGACATCGAATCCGTTCAGCACAGTGGGGTTTCTCAACGTGACATCGAAAGAGCCCGTCCCGAGGTCAGGATTATTTTCATTCAATAGAAGCTCGATGCAGTTCGAACACTGGGGCGGACTTAAAAAATAAGAGACTTTGTAATGCCGCAGGGCGACCTCGCCGTTACGGTCCGATAAAGAGATCGAGCCTGCGGTCGGCTCCCAGATAACCTCATAAGCTCCCCACACATCGAGATCGCCGTCGGAGATCGCTCCTGAATTTTCATCAGCTTGTGGCGTGACGTTCGGGTTGTTATCCCCTTCAAGCTGATCCGGCACTATAGTGTTCCCGCCCTTCGAGCAGGCCGCGAAAGTAACAATGATCAATATTAGGACTGTGACTGAACGTAGCATGGCATAAACCTCGCAGATCAGGACGTTCCAATTGATCAGGCGAAAATCGTACCGAATTAACGTGTTATAGCATTTTATATCTTTTACTGCCAAAGTACGCTATAATTTTAGTTATATTTTGCACTATGTCGCAATTTTGAGGCTTGGCTCCTTAATCCCGCTTAACTCTTCATAATCGGATTTAAGAATTGCATGGGCGGCGCGGAATCGCCAATATGTCCGGGGGGGCGCATAATGTCCTGACCAAATCGGGACGCGGCATGCAGATAGCGCGCATGGTTAAAGGGTTCGGATATAATCAGGAAATAAGCTCGGAATTATGGCGGAATGTGTCAAAAAAAAAACCGGGTGGATAAAAATTTGCAGGCTGAAAATGGTTAATGGTTCACCGTTTATATGCCCCGAATTGAATTTTCTACTTTTTTTACTTAATACACCTTCATAACTATTAACCGACGTGGATTTCCAAGATTCAACGTTGACAGACGGAAGTATCTCCGGTATAGTGTCCAAATCGCACCCGCCTCAGTGTGGGCTGCGCGTATTTTGTTGTTATAAAAAGTACTTTCATCAAACTGAATACTGATGTTAGCAGAGGCAACAGTAACACCATGACTCAGCCAACCCGTACAAGAACAATTTTGATGAGCATCGCGATTCTTATGGTGCTCGTTATTGGAGCGTCCGCACTGATGGCCCGTCCCGCCACCAGGAGAGACCCCCTGACAATCGACGCTGTCGCCGCAATAGACGAGCGGCAGATTATGGTGGTGACAAACGATTCACCATTCCAGCCGAATTCCCTGTGCAAATCATGCCACATGGAGCTGTTTGAGCAGTGGTCGACATCCATGCACGCCCAGGCATGGCGTGATCCTGTTTTCCAGGCTTTCTATAACGATTACTATAAGTACCTCAACACCGAGGTTGAGGCAATACCCGAACCGGAGGTTGTCGCCGAGGAAGAAGGCGAGGGTCAATCCGGGCGGGAGCTTCGACGCCAACGTTGGGAAGAAAATAGAACTCCTGAGGAACAGCAGGAGGACTACGAGGTTCCGATCTTTCGTTCCGAACCCATCGAGGGTGAGATCTCGACACAGCTTCACGGCGACGGGCTTATGGCGGAAGGCGTCATAGAGGGCAAGGTCTACATGAACTGTATGAGGTGCCATGCCCCGGGAGCCGACTTCACCCAGGATGCGAACCTTTATCTCGAAAACAACATTGACGGTGTTTTCTGCGATTACTGCCACACCATTGTCGACTATACCGAGACAGAGGGTTACGTGATTTTCTGGGGCCATATCAAGCAGGGTCCCAGGATGACCGCTACTACATCGTCTCACGCCATCGAGTACAACAGCCTGATGGAAGACAGCGTGTACTGCCGCGGTTGCCACCAGTATGAAAACCCGCTTGGCTTTAATGTTTACGATACTTACGACGAGTGGTTCGCGAGCGAATACTCGAATCCCGCGAACACAGTCCACTGTCAGCAATGCCACATGACTACATACGAAGCGCGGGCGAGTTGGAGAGGCGACTGGCGTCCTGATGTCCATTCGCATGCCATCGGCGGCGGGCATGATTACAACTTCATGCTCGAAACCGCCACGGTCGATTTCACCACCGATATTCAGGGCGATGAACTTTACATCGATGTGGATGTCGCCAATGCCATGGCCGGACACAATTATCCGACCTCAAACGGCATGCGCCAGCTCGTACTGGTCGTCCGCCTCAAGGGCGCGTCCGATGAAACCCTCTGGGAAGGAAAAAGAGTTTACGAGCGCGTCCTGGGAGATGCTGACGGTAACGCGACACTTTCCCCATGGGATGCCACGCAGGTCCTCTCAGACAGCACGCTTCTCCCCGGCGAGATCAGGACCGAGAGCTTTGTGGTCCCGATGCCTGAGACCACCGACAACCTGATGATCACAGCCCAGCTTTTCTACCGACTCACTCCCGAAGGCGCCGAGATCGGAACCAACTACCTGCAGCTTCCGTACAGGATCGACTTCGCAACCGAATTCCTTCAATAAATTAGTAAAAACGCAATAATACGAGTACTCAACCCCCTCAATATCGAGGGGTTTTTTTATTCCGGATAATTCGGAGATTTGTGCGCGATTGTTACCGCTTGAATCGTGTGATATATTCATCCTTTCCAGGTGTTAACTTACTCCACCCCATACTTCCCTCCCCAGGCGCTACCCTGGCAGCACACGGCCTGGTTATTCCTGAACGGCCTGATTTTTTTGGCATGGTGGGCATTTTTCGCCCATCGATATTCAAGGGAGTTCTCTCTATCGGAGCGGCTTCTCGCGGCTTTTGCTGCAACGGTCGGACAGATTGAAGCGTCTATCTTCATCACAGGCTGGTTAGCTGTGCTGGGCTGGTGGGAGACATTATCGGTATGCGTTTGCATCATGGTTATTGTGCTTATTCTGGCCTTTTCGAAAAAAAAGGGGAACACAATTGAAAAGGATATTTCCAATTTTATTAAATCGGCATGGACGGTCGTCAGCTCATCTTCCGCCCTTTGGGTACTTGTCCCGCTCGCTGCCTTCGGTTTCGGATGGTATATGTATCTTGGCCAGCTTCTTCCCCCGATGGCCTATGACGCATGGGACTACCACCTGTCATGGGCCGCCCTGGCGCACCAGGAACGTCACCTGGGACCGTTCGACTTTCCCTGGCCCTATCTAAACTACTTCCCCAAGAATAACGACATGTTATTTTTGTGGTCGATTCTCGGTTCCGGTTCGGAAAGATGGGCGAACATCGTCCAGGGTTATTTCGGACTTGCCGCTGTGCTTTCGTGTTATGTATTGGGCAGACGGATCGGGGCAAACAGGAACGACGCTCTCGCATGCGCGCTTCTAATCCTGAGCGTTCCGGTGGTGCTTCATATGCAGTGGAAGGCGATGGTGGACCTCGCGGTCTTCGGCGGGACCCTCGTCTCGCTTACGTTTGTCGCGCAAAAGAGGCTGACCTTTATGTCGTGCGTTCTTTCGGGGATCATGGCGGGGTTTGTCGCAGGGACAAAGGGATCCGCAATCTATATGGTCGTGGCCGTCGCGTTCCTGCTGATATACAGGCTTCTGCCCCTCGGTATGCACGGACTCAAATTTGTGAAAGGAGGGAAGAAAATCCGGTTTGCGATCGGAGCGCTTTCGATCTGGATTCTCTTCACATTCGCGTTCGGGAGCTATTATTACATCAGGAACTGGGTCACGACCGGTAATCCGACAGGTTACTACAATGTGGATTTTGCCGGATACCGATTTTTCGAAGGTACAGAGGATGTCGATGTCCATTTCAACAGGGGCCTTCTGACGCCCAAGCTCTACGACGCCCTGGAGAAAGGTCCTGAATGGCCGATTGTCCTGGATGGATTTTATGATCCGAATCTATTTTTTTCACAAGGTTCCAGGATCGGAGGATGGGGACCCGTCTGGACGATCCTCATGCTTCCGGCTGTCCCAATTGGTATTTTATGGGCTCTCATACGGAGAAGGTGGGATGTTCTTGCGCTGATAATTACCTGCCTGCTGCCATTTTTCCTGTTCAAATACAACCATACGTGGACCCGTTATCACCTTATAATCATCGGTGCGGGCGTAATTTCATTTGTATACATCATCAGCCTGCTGAGAGAAACTAAATTCCGCTCCATCCTGCTTGGTCTGGCGGCGATCTGCATGTTGTTGAGCATTTTCATTTCGGGACCACAGGATATCGTCACGCCTGCGGGAATAAAGGCTGCCAGGACCGCGACATACCAGGAAAGAGATCGATTTATCTTCTTCAATTCTTTTGGAAGCCCGGAATTTACCGCAGCTTTGCTCTCAGCGCAAGAGCCGGGAACCACGATCGCGCTCGCGCATCGGCTTCCTTCAAATAAAACTCTTGCCGCATGGAATCCCTACTATACAAACCGTGTGGTGTGGCTGCCGTGGATACAACCCGGAGCAACCTGGCATGAGAAATTGCTCGAAGAAAAAGTTGATTTCATTTATATCGCCCCGGGCACCGGAACGGAGAGGTTCGCGCTTTCTCATCCGGAGCTGTTCACGCCCGTTTACACGGACACCACGCGAGGGTCGCTCCTGAAAGTAATTAAATTAACTGATGGAGGAGATAATAATGGACGATAAATACTTAATTAAGGATAGCGGTCCGCCTGAGAGAAAGAAGCTGTCCAAGGGCACGGCAAGTCGATTTCGGAGCTTTATATTCAGAATATTGATTATATTGTACATGCTCGGTATTTTAACGAGCGGTTACTGGTTTTGGGCGAGACCTGTCAGGGATGAGCAGTTCCATAACGCTTACACGTGGTGGACAGGGATAGCCGGTGTTTACGGACTGCCGGTTCCGTCTGCCGACCGCTGGGATTAGCGAATTGCCACGGTCAAGTAAAAACCTTGATTTTTTGAAAAGGATGGGGTATATTCCGGTGCCGCCTGTGATGTGTACGTGGCGGGTTTTTTGTGCGATAATATTAGAGCATTCCGCACTAGCTCAATGGTAGAGCAACCGGCTGTTAACCGGTTGGTTCTTGGTTCAAATCCGAGGTGCGGAGCCAGCGGATTATTCAAGCCCTTTAACCTGCAGGTCAGAGGGCTTTTTTTTTTGTAACTGACCAGCCGCTCATCGCGAGAGCATTCTCGAAGACTCCAATATTCTTAGTCTCAACTTCACGATTTATCAGTGGGGTCTATTAGAGGCAGCTTTTCTTGTTGTGCAGAAGAAACCTTAAAATAGCCACGAGTGCTGTGAGCTTGTAAACCAACAGCCAGACCTAAATGCCTGGCCCAATCGAGCATGATTTTAACATTCGTCTTTGCTGTAGTGGTCTTCCAGTCAACCCCAGATTTCTCCAGGAGGAGTTCGGCAAGATGACTGTGTGATAACCGCTCTGACGAATGTTCGTTGAGGATACTAATGAAATCAGAAAAGACCGGCAACTTGGAGATGGCATTTCGCGCAATCTGTATTCGGCGAGTTGCATCTTGAACAAAGGAATAGCACTCTGAATGAACGTAGATCACCTGTGATTTACGCGATATGAGTGCGAATTCTTCTAAAACAGATAGCGCCTTATAGACAGTACTCCTGCGTATCCCAGACCAGTCAACGGGCGATTCTTGCTGAACAGCTGCGACTAGTCGAGTTGCCACCTGAACAACGGGAGAGAAGTGGACGATTGGGATTGTGATCCCTGAACGGCGTCGAGCAAAGGTCAAAGAACGCTCACGAATTTGGTCACCAGCCTCATGCTTGAGAAGCTTAGTCGTAGAGCCATCCCATATCGCAAGGTCAGAGACATGGAGCCAGGTTGCTAGAACTCGTGCATATGCTTCCCAGGTTCGTTTCACTGCAGAAGTATAGGGGAACTCTTGCTCCAGTATCTGAGACAGTTTGGGAAGCCCTATCTCGCCCTCATCATCAAGCACGCTGAGCACATGATGAATACACCTGTTTCGAGGAAGGCGGTCCTTCAAATGGTCTCGCACGCTTGCGGTCATTGTTGCATCGTCAGTTATATGAGGCACCGACAGAATAAGGACTTCATCTCTAACTTGAGCAAGTTGGAGTAGCCGTAAGTCACGCGTGACATTGAAAAATGCTCCGTCTGATAGTCCAGCCTTTGTTTTGAAGTCGGTGACGCTAATTCCTTCGGGATTATTGCTCAGAATCGATAGCGCATTCAGGATACTCCCTACTTGGGCTCGCAGCAAATAGACTTCTTCTACAGGCAATCTCCCGGTGTTGAGATAATCACGGAAAATATCCCAATAGATGTCATATTTGTTGCCCACTTTTACAATCATTCGTCGGTCAACTAAAGATTGTATAACATCAGGACCGAATTCTTCTCCAATATCCCTATCGCTAACAGGAGCAAGACTCGCTATTCGCCTCAATGCTTCATCTTGTGCAGTTGTTAATTCTCGTAAATCCTCAAGAAACAGCTGCTCGACATTCAGAAATGCACGGACCATTTCCGATTGAACAACACCAGTCTGTCGCAGATTCTTAACATGCGCACATAGTTTTTTTAGAAGCCAAGGATAGCCCTGAGAGAACTCAGAGAGCAGAAAGCGAAGGCCTTTATGGAGACTGGCATGCAGTTCAATTGCAAGTCTATCTAGTAACGCGTTTGTCTCAGTTTCTGAAAATGGCGGAAGATGGATAACATGGCATGCATCTATTATTGTATCTCTCCAGCGGTATGGATAGTCCCTGAGGAGACCTATTAGATCAGTTTTCCAGGAGAATCCGAGAACAACATTTGTCCCAGCATCCGCTACCTTCAAGCACAACTGTGCCAGTCTCCGAAGAACATCTGGCAAGTAAAAGACGTTTTCGAATTGATCAAAGAAGATGACAAGCAATTTATCTTCATTCTCCAGTTCCTTGCCTAACTGGAGTAATACATCAGAAACCCCTTCTAACCCCCCCAAAACTGGTCTGTTAATGATTAGACCATCGAAATCTCCAAATTTGTCTAAAACGTGCTCCACAGCACTCATTATGAAGTGTGGAGATGACGCTGAACGGCAATCGAAAGCAATGGCGAAGTGGCCCGCTTGGATTAGGGCGTCTACCGTCGCCAATACGAACGAGCTTTTTCCCCAGCCTGAATTAGCCTCCAGAAGAATTCCACGACTTGATATCTCACGTTGCCTTACTTTCAGAAAGAACTGTTGGACTTCATCGAGGAGATCTTCCCGCCCAACAAAGAATTCTGGGGCTGCAGGGAACTGATATTCAAAGCAGGCAGAGCTTCCCTTAACTTCAACAACATCATCCACAGTATCTCGTTGAGAGGTTGTCTTTGTGCCAGCATGTGTTTCTGTCAGAAGCACCTGAAATGACTGCAGTTCAGGCATCAAGTGGGTGAGGAATGCGATCGTCTCATTATCAGTGATAGCATTGCCAAGGGAGTCAAAAAACATAATGGATTTAGCGATACCCGAACCTGATGGAACAATATACTGCAGCCAGAAGAAACCAATATCGCTACACACTAGGACACGATCGCCGGGTGTACTATTGTCCTCTGCAATGAGATGCAGGAATGACTCGGGTCTTGCAACAGTGCCCGTGTTTACTAGAGCATCTAAAACGTCAGGCTCTTGAAGTAGGCGAAGGGTAATTTGTTGATTCGATTCACAGTTATCGCGATAAAAACCCATTGCGGAACTGTTAATACCAGGGAGTGCTATGAACAGCCCGTGGGCTTTGGAGTTCTTGAACCACCTTGCCAAGTATTTGCCGTAGAATGTTTGTAACTTCTCACAATCAACATTGGCAGAATAACATTTACACTCAGCATACAGAGGGGTTCCTGCAAATCGTGCCTTGCCTTCAATATCTATTTCCATGCCAGCGTATGTTACATTGATTTGATGCTTATCTATATCATAACCATTCTGTCTAAGCACCGTCGCAGAGACTTTTTCAAACAATTTGCCTCGTGCGTTTGACCTAGCACCATCGTTGTCGCCGCCAGCCACTATTTTCAAAGAGTCCATAAGTTTTTCTTTCCCGTAGTTAGATTTTATCAGTGGGTTCCGTTAATATATGACAGAATTCGTCAGAAATGCAAGTGAGTATTGATGGCAGCTTTTTTCTATTGATGTACGAAATCCGCAACCTTCATTTTTTATGTTATGTTCTCCGAATGAAAATATTGCCTTCAATAAGGCATTAATCCTGTTCACTTTAAGTACGTCCGGCGGGTATAATTGCCCCGATTCAACCGACCGATATCCGTTTCGGGGAATACCATTTCGTGTCGTACGTCCACGGCGACCTGAACACGGCTAACATCCTGATCGACGGCAGGGACAACATCTGGATCATCGACTTCTTCCACACCGCGCGCGATCGAAAGCCGTGTCCAGGAAAAATTCGTGCGAAGTTACGGGGCAAGGACTTCCGTGCGGACTCAAAGATGAACGGTCCGAGGAACTTTCGTCATGGAACCCGGCTTTCCCATTTTTCATAAACGGATTTCAACTCTTTCTCCAGAAGCTCAAAGCCCTTCGACTTGTCCTCGACAAAATCGATATAGAGCGTATCCGCGATCAAAAGCGTAGGACCTGCGTCCTGGAATCTCAGAAGGAAAACGGGTATACCTATCTGCTGTGAGAATATGAACTCTTTCATCGACCATTTCGACTGCTTCCAGCCGGGCGAGAGAATGCTCAGTGTCGCGGTGGCGTCGAGCAGGACCTTTTCCAGCTCGAAGCCTAATCCGGCCTGATAGTCGCGGTTGCTGCCCTGGAACTCCCAGTACGCATAGCCTTTGTTTGCCAGCCAGGTTTTAACTTCCTCCATATATGGAGTATCGACTTCGGCATAACTGAGGAAAAGATATTGCCCTGCACCCTCCTCCCCTGGCTTCTGACCTTTTTCCGCCTCTTTTTTCCCTTTCAGAACCTCAAGCAAAGATTGCAGCCCGGAATCGTAATCCCTGCAGAAGTCCACTTTACCGACTTTCCCATGCGTAATTTTAACCGCCTTAAAACCGTCACGGTCGATCGCTATCATTATAATGGGCACATTGGCCCTGCTCGCGGCCGCCAGTTCCATTTTGAGCATCGATGACTTGACGGAAAACTGGCTGCATACATATATAAAACTGGATGCCTGTCTGATTACCTCCGCTACCCCGACAACGTACTTGCTGTCAGTATCGCCCGCCCCGCCCCAGACCGGGATGTCCACGGCGCGAAGTTCCGACTTGAGCCTGTCGGCAAATTTTTGATCCTCGGGGGAATTGCATATGACGAGATAGCCCTTCATCCAAACCAGTCCGTTTTTACGCGTGTCCGATTGATTGCCCCATTGCGAAGTAAATGATAGATTACCGGGCGATACGAGTCAATATTTCTATCTTCGGTAGCAGCTACCGAGATTCAGTAAATGTTGATTAAGTTTGTTCCTTGTGTTAACTTTTCGCCCAATTTAAGTATCTTGCGGAGACAGCATGGTCATTGTCGTGAAACTTGGCGGGACATCGGTCGGGAGCGGCGAGGCTATCCGAAACGCTGCTGCAATTGTCACGGACATCGCCTCGAAATCGGGGGTCATTGTTGTCGTCTCGGCCATGTCCGGCGTTTCCAACGGTCTGGTAAATATGGTCGAGACAGTCTCGAAAAGCGCGGAGGAGATAGACGAATTCATCTCGGGACTTCGCGACAGGCATCTCGGAGCGATCTCCGAAACCGTAGTAGCCCAACGCGAACAGATCACTTCAAAGATCGAGTCGCTATTATCCGGGCTTAAGGCATCGCTGGAGCTGTTCCATTCCGGAGATGCCGAAACGCACGAGAAATACAACATCCTGGCATACGGCGAAAAATTGTCCGCGCCGATCCTGTCAGGGGCGATAAACGACATCACACCGTCGTCATACCATTTCGGCGACGATCATATTATCTGCACCGACACCGACTTCAAGAGCGCGACTCCCCTTATGGCGGAGACCGAATCCGCGCTTAGAAACATGCTGCTGCCGGAAGTCGAGAAGGGGATCATCCCGGTATTGACCGGGTTTATCGGCTGCACACCGGACGGTCGCACGACCACGCTTGGAAGGGGCAGCTCCGACTTCGTCGCGTCGATTGTCGGACGCGCGATCGGCGCGGAGGAGATTCAGATATGGACCGATGTCGACGGGATCATGACCGCGGAACCGAGAATCGTGCCCAAGGCGCGCCTGATCGACACAATATCATATGCCGAGGCAAACGAGCTAGCGTATTTCGGCGCCAAAGTGCTCCATCCGAAAACAACCGCCCCGGCTGTGCAGAAAAATATTCCGGTGCGAATAAAAAACTCGCGTAATCCGCAATGTCCCGGCACACTGATAATCGGTTCGGTAAACCGTGAGCCGGGCAAACCGACCGCCATCACGCACAAGAAGGACATCATCCTGATCGACATCCACTCGACCGCGATGTTCGCGGCGTACGGTTATCTGGCGAGCATTTTCGAAGTGTTCAAAAAATTCAGCGTCAGTGTCGACATGATCTCGACCACGGAAGTGTCGGTTTCGATGACCATCGATAGTTTCTACAAGGGGATGCTGGAACCCGTTGTGGAGGAGCTCGGAAAATTCGCCCGCGTCAGGATGATGAGGGACAAAGCGCTGGTCTGCGTAATTGGCGAGGGTTTGAAATCATCGCCCGGACTTACAGGCACGATTTTCTCATGTCTCGGCGAGCATGGAATCAATATAAATTGTATTTCGCAGGGCGCTTTGGAGATGAATTTGAGCTTCGTCGTCAACGCAAGCGAAGCGGACAGGGCCGTCCAGCTTCTGCACGAAAAATTATTCGAGTAGCGACGCATTGCAATGCAGGTAAAGTGGACATCCTAATCAAGCAATTAGAAAACCCGGCTCGTGCCATGCCCAACACGGCTTCCAGCCTGTTGGGCATGCCGCTACGACAACAAATTTTCAATTTTGGTTTTTAATATACTTGCAGGATAATATTTGAATAATGTTTGCCCCATTGATGAAGTTGTGGTATATTAATTTTTGGTTTTAAGGGATTATGGCTCCACTCGATTTGGCAGAATTAAGCACAAGCTTTGAAATATTGATGTGACGCAGTTTTTACCATCGCGCGCGGATTCGTCGACGGGAGGTAAATTGTGGACGCCCCAATTAATCAGACCAGGTCTTGGATTACCTCGTATAGCTCGATTAGCGCCAACATCCTTTTAATTCTTGCGATGACGCTGTTAATCGGATGCGATTCCGGTAATAAGTCTCCAACCCTACCCAATTCAGAAACAAATGGCGGAAGTAATCCCGGGGATTTCCGCGATACGGAGCAAACGAATCGCGCAATCTGGGGACTTTGGGAGTTCAGGATACCCGAGGATCATTCAACAATCGAGGTTGTACCCGTTCGACTTGGTGCGGGGCACCTGAACGTGCGTCACTGGCTTGAAGGCGGACTCTGCAACGACTGTCTTTACATCGAAAATGCACAGCTGCAACCTGGAAATGTATTTTATTTCAGTCTCAATTTAAAAAACCCGTACTTATCGCCGACTTTTACCGGCTTTGATGTGCGTGGCATTTTTATCTCAAACTCCGATTCATACTTCCCGGAAGCGGATGTCCATGTAAATCTCGATTTCAACATTCCACCCGCGTCTCCGGTGCTGTTGAACATGGACGGTTGGACCCGATTATTTAATCCAACTGAATTCCCGGAGGATTCAGGGCAGCTCAAAGCGTTGAAATACACCCGGGGTTGGCACGCTGACGATCAGGATTTCACCTCTACATTGAATCCGTTTATTGCATTTAACACGGATCAGCCCAGGCGGCTGTTTCCAGCCGCCAGCGGGTCCATGGAAGAGATTCGTCTTAGGGTGCCGGACGGCGCTTTGAAGATGGGTTACGCGATAGACGCGTCCTGGATGCCGCCGACAATCACTCCTGTGGAAGATCCCGTAACTGATTTTCCGCCTGATGCGAACTGCCCGGAACCGTATAGAATTATCGTAACGCAGGGATTGGGACTGAACAAAAATACCGGGGCAAGTTGCAAAGTCACGGTGAAAACATACGATTGGCAGGACCCGCTGCAGCTCAGCTCGGTTACGCTGGAATGCCCGGACGTCTTCTCCGGCACAGTAGATGCGGTGTTCAGCGCTGTACAGGGAGAAGGAGTTATTTTTGAAGCTGAAGTTTTCAACGAGACCGGTGTCGGGAAGGGCCGATATCCTTGCCTTATAACAGCGTGGGATCAGGATTTTGATGCCCAGCTGGGAGAAGTTAAGGCATACCAGGGATTTCTTCTCAAAGTGACAAACACTGGGATCCCGTTCACAGATATTGTCGATGTGCCGGGCGGGGAGTTCATGATGGGATGCCACGAGAGCGAGATGTGGTGCGCGCCGCATGTAATTCCGCAGCATTTGCATCCGGTGGATGCTTTCAGCATCACGGTTTTCAAAGTTCGCACATCCGAGTTCATGGCGTTCATGAACGCGGGCGGGATGTTCAATGAACTATTGTGGAGCGATGATGGATGGGAGTGGAGAAACGCCAATTGCCCGGATGGCATCCCCGGGGGTTGGAACTATTCGTGGTTTGGTGAAGACTATCCGGACCATCCCGCTTGTGTTCATTATTACGTAGCGGAAGCGTTCTGTAACTGGGTGGGCGGACGGCTGCCAACCGAAGCAGAATGGGAATATGTGGCCGGGGGTAGTCACGGGCTTCTATACCCATGGGGGAACGAGTGGGGACCTGCGTATGTGGACTGTCCGTCGGAAGAATGCGCGGGTTATATCGGTCACCCTTACCCGGTCGACCGCTGGTACCCGGACGATCTCAGCCCCTACGGGGTATCTGGGATGGTATCGGTGTGGCAGGAATTTTGTGTGGAAATGTATGATGCCGAGATATACGAACAGTATGCCACAGGCGACTTTACACCGCCGAATCCGAGTGAATTCCATGGATGGATTGCGCGTGGCGATAACGACGGCGCTTCAAATAAAGGGCTTGCTCCTGAATTTTGGTATGTTTTCAATCGCTGGGGACAAAGTGGGGCAGCGTTTCGAGTAGTTTTTGACCCCTGAGATTTGCAAATATTCCCTAAACGGAGGTAATAATAGTGGTCTACTACACCAGCGGTTCAAACCGCAACGAGCCACAACGGAAGTTCAGTTCCAAGTTACTAATAGGTGCAGGTTTCAGAAGCATGCCCAACTTATGTCTACGCTGACGCTCCGACATAAGTTGGGCATGGCACGGAGATTTATTCCCTCTGTCCCTTAATGAGATCCTCGTAGGTTCCCCTCTCGCGGATCAACCTCGACTTACCGTCCTGCACCATCACCTCGGCTGGAAGGTCCCTCATATTGTAAGTTGAACTCATCGCGAATCCGTACGCCCCCGCGTCAAGGATCGCCAGGATATCGCCTTCTATCGGCGTTGGCAGCGGCCTCAACTTTTTTACCTGATGAAAAACATCGCCGGTCTCGCAAAGGTTACCGGCGATCATGAAGTCCCTGTCCGGCTCTCTGTCGGCCTTGTCGCATACGACCATGGCGTGCTGCGCGTTATAAAGAATCGGACGAATCAGCGTTCCGAAGCCCGAATCCACGCCGACAATAGGGACACCCTTCTCCTCGACCGTATTGATTTCAGTCAGAAGGATCCCGGAGTCGCCGACAATATATCTCCCCGGCTCGATAATGATCGCGCCGAAATCGAGTCCGGACTCTTTCACCTTCTCGCAGATTCCCGACGCGTATTTATCAAGCGGAAATTCGAGTTTCCCGGACATGTAGGGGATTCCGGGTCCGCCGCCGAAATCGACAAATTCGAGCTGCTTTCCAAGGGACTCGGTAATTTTTCGTGCCGCGTCGAGAGTTTTGTCGACCGTTTCGAGAAAAATGTCGACATCGTTCTCAAGCCAGCCCGATCCGATGTGCTGGTGAAGTCCGACCGGGTCAAGTCCGAGCCTGACTGCTTCTGTAAACGCGTCGACAATTTTTTCTTCCGGAATTCCGAACTTGATGTATTTTCCGGCGGTGATTACGTATTCGTGGTGACCGGCTCCCTCACCCGGATTCCATCGTATGCCAACCTTGCGAGGACCGAATCGCGCCAGACGTCGCATCTGTGAAAATGAATCGATGTTTACGGTGACCCCGAACTCGACAAGCGCTTCTTGGTCCCTATCGCTGACCGACGTACCGGTGAAAAGGACGTTTTCCCTTTTGAACCCGCAATCGAGCGCAAGCCTTGCCTCGTTGGGCGAAACAACATCCACCCATGCGCCTGCGTCGGATAAAAGCTTCATCACCGCTATGGAGGTGTTAGCTTTGGCGGCGTAGTAGACGCGGACATCCCGGTCCGAATGTTTCTTCAGTGCCGAAAAAATACGAGAGTAATTTTCGACAATGCGGCTGCCGTTATAGACGTAGAGCGGTGTCCCGTACTCATGCGCGAGTTCCGCCGCGTCCAGTCCCCCGATGAATAATTTTCCACCGCGAACATCGAGGTGGCCGGGTGTTTCCCAGAACATTAAATCACCTGTATTAAAATTATCTTGATCCATCCCCCTGAAAAACATGGCGCGTATTGTACCATAAAGTTCCTGATCAACTGGTGCCAGCGGGGCAGAAAATAGTTCTCCTTATACGGGGCTTATGAACTACCTGGAATCAACAGTCGTGCCTGAGTAAACGCAGAACTCAGCGTTCTTCCACTCGAACGAACCGTCGCACCCGTCCGGCAACGCGATCGTGAACGATACTCTCGACCCGGGATTCAAGAGCTTTCGCGCGGTACGAGTGACATCGATGGACACAATCGAAGGCTCCTCGTTAGGTATCCTCCTGTACTCACCGACATAATTCGGGCTGCCATCATCCAGAGGTTCCGATGATCCGATGTTCGCGTAAACTTTCAGGACCATCGGATCGCACGCTTTACCCGTGTGGATGCTGGCATTACGGAAACGGAGCACCGCTGTGCTGATTTCGGATCCCTTCCAGTCGCCCTGCAGATAATCCGCCGCTGAGAGGCGATAGCGCCTGTTTTCGGCATCCAAACGGTCCTGTTCCGTCTGTTTGAACCTGGTCGTGTAAATTGAAAGCGACATTTCCCCGACAAGGTCCTGCTGGAGCATATCCGCCCGTTCATGTTCCGATAAATCCTCGTCGCCAAGGAGCACCATCATTTTGCACAACGCGGCTTCCTCGGTGATGTCAGTTCCAGACAATATACCGATTTCAAGCAGCTTCGCGCTGCTCGCATACAGACCGAGTTCGACCATTCCAGCCGTGCATTGTGTCACATTCTGAATCACCACGCCCCTCCCGGCAGCGTCTCTGAACAACTCCAGAAATGACTTGCTTGTCGGGATGTTCCCCGCACCAAGCGAACACAGAATCAATCCCTTAAGATGCGGCGCGTCAAGGAGCCGCTGCACGACATCCGTGTCCTGAATCCCAGGGAAAATATTGAACGAGATGACATCCGTGCTCATATGACGCCGGATTCTGAAAGGCTGTGCGGGGATCGGCCTAAGCCTGCGGGTGTCGATGTGAATTTTATCTCCAGCCCAACCAAGACGCGGGTAGTTCGGGCTTTCATACGCGATATATCCGCTCGCGTCTTTTTTTATGCATCGGTTGCCGCGCAGAAGATCATCGCGAAAGAAGATGCAAACCTCCGGAACGATGGGGATCCCGGAAAATTTCGGATTGGCAATTTGAAGAGCGGTGATCAGGTTTTGCTCGGCGTCGTTACGGACCTGAAACAAATGACTTCGCTGCGCCCCGGTCATGATCACCGGCTTCCCGAGATTGACAAGAAGAAAAGATAATACCGACGCGGTGTAAACCATTGTGTCGGTACCGTGCAGGATCACAAAACCTTCATAGTTATCGTAATTTTCCTCGATTTTCTCAGCGATCATGCGCCATTCGCGCGGACCGACGTTGCATGAATCGGTGGGCTCCGGGAAACTCCATCCATCGATCGGGAATCCGAGCCTGTCGAGACGCGGGGAGTTTTTGACAAACTCATCCCATGGCACGACTACCTGCGGGCTGCCCGGATCGTATGGGTCGCGCGGGCGCGATCCGATCGTACCCCCCGTATATATTACATAGACGCCTTTGTTCACCATGGATTTTTATTTTAACCCTCCGGTCATAATCAAAGCTAAAATATAATTAGCGACTGAAGGATATCAAGATTCAGTTGGTATTTCACTATCCATACAAATAACGCTAAAATGCTTTTTGGGAGTATTTGCGTAATGAGAAAAATGGAAATAGTCGAAACGGCGTTGAGGTTTGTCGAAAAAATCAACGCGGGCGATGTCGACGGAATCGCTTTGTTGATGACTGAAAACCACAGGTTTATCGACTCGCTTGGAAATCTTATAACCGGTCGGGATGAGATGAAAAAAGGATGGGAAATTTATTTAAGAACGGTTCCGGATTACCGGATCGAAGTCGAAGAGTCATTCAAAAATGGCAATTCGGTCATGTTATTCGGCAAAGCCTCAGGCACGTACAGCCCCGATGGAAAGGTGCATCCTGAATACGCCTGGTCCACACTATCCGTTTGGATCGCGAAAGTCGAGGACGGACTTGTCTCCGAATGGCGGGTTTACGCCGACAACGAGCCGATCCGCCGTCACATGAGGGATGCATCCACCTGAATTTTCATTTTTTATCTGAAAGCGCGTTGAAGACGAGCTCGCACACCGCCATGATCTCGATCCCGAGTTTGTATTTTTTATTCAGTTCGAGAAGCTGGTCGGCACAGTTGTGACACGGTGTCGCGACAATCTTCGCGCCTGTCGCAGAGATCTGGTCCGCTTTGATTTTTCCGGAAAGAACCCTACGCTCCCCGTACTCGCTCATCGACAGCATCCCCCCCCCGCCGCCGCAGCAGAAATTCTGCTCCCTGTTCGGAGTCATCTCGACAAAGTCGCCGCATACTCTTTTAAGAATTTCCCGCTGTTGCTCGACAACCCCGCCCCATCGCACAAGGTTGCACGGGTCATGGAGCGTCACCCTCTCTGTATTTTTCGACGGATCGACTTTGATCCTTCCACTTTCGATATATTCGAGCATCACGTCGAGCATGCTCCTCATTGGAATCGGATACCCCTTTCCCATCCAGTTCGGACCCTCCCACCTGAACGACCTGAATCCGTGTCCGCATTCGGACAAAACGATCTCCTCTGCACCCAAATCAATTGCTTCCTCGACCGCCTGACGTGTTATCTCGGCGGCATCGTTTCCATGACCGGAGAACATACCGTAATTTGTCACATCATAAAACTTGCTCGATATCGTCCAGCTTTCGCCTGCGGCATGAAACACTCCGGCAGCCGCGGACAACGACAGCGGGAAGAACTTGACCTCTCTCGGATTAATCAAATAAACAACTCTTTTTGCCTTTTCGTCCACGGGAATTCGCACGTCCTCGAATCCCGTCTCCATCTGAAGGTCCTGCGAGATCCACTCCGCGGTCGATTTCAATTCATCTGACGCGATCGACATCTGGTTCCCGGTCGTGAGCTGGTTTTGGACAACCGCCTGCAGATTCGGGGGGACCTTTTCGACCGACGCGAGCACTGTCCGTCCGATGCGCATTATTGATCCGACATCCGCACCGATCGAACAATTTATTCCGCAACGTCCGCAGCATGTGCAGCGCCCATATACAACTTCAACAAGCTCGTCCAGCGTTTCCGGAGTCATTCTTCGCGCTCCGACAAGTCCGGGAGCGATCATTCCAAGGAGCGTGTTGTAACGTCTGAACAGGCTGACTACTTTCGACGCTTTCACGGCGGGATGATTTTCCGGAACGGGGTCGGTCAGATAAATGTGGCATGACTGCGCGCACAGGCCGCATCGGACGCAGGCTTCCATATGATATGCACCAGAACCTCTAACAGCCCTGCGAAGCGCGTCACGAGCGGTTTTTTCGACATCAGCCGGATTTTCCGGAGACGTAATTTTCATCTTCACATCATCCACCGGACCGCTCCTTCACGCTATTATGCACGGGATAGACTCCACGATAACCCAGACGTCCGCCGTACTCCGCTCTCGCGATAAAGAAGAACAGAACGTGCTTTAATTTCCCAAGCGGCATATAGAAATATATAATCGAAGCATAAATCAAAAACGCACCAGATAAAATCTGCCCCGTCTCGTGTGCGATCGCCATTATCATCAATCCGATCGTGAGAAGAATTGAGATATAATCGTCCGGAACGCTCATGGATCTTAGATCAACCGTGATTATTCTCCTGACAAATAAATAAAATCCGCAGATGACGGAGATTCCGAGCAAAATGCTGATGAAGTTCGGGATGATCGGGGCTGTCCCGGGTGAAATCAATAAAATAAGGACTTTGACGATGGAAATAAATACGCCGATGTGCATGAGCAGCCCGATAACGAATTTCATAGGATGTTTGCTGATCGATTCCTTATGGCTGGGGAGCATCGCGATCGTAAAGTTATAAATAATTCCACTTATTGCCCTCCCGGACGGCGCGCTGAACTCGATACGTCCGCCGCCCCACGCTATATACCACTGGACGAGGAGCAGCAGTATCGCCCACACGATACTGATCAGCGCTACTATCCGTTCAGTTTCAAACAATTGTGAACTCTTTGTGTGCGCGATATCCGGACTTAAACACAGCCGTCCGGTTTCGGGAGTCCCGCGACCCGGCACGCGCCCCGTGCGGGTCCCGCTGTGAATAATTTGTAGATTTGACGAAGACCGACTCCGGTTTCCTGGCAGAGTACTCGCACTGTCGGAGCGACATCGTTTTCCTTCCAGTATTTCCGTATGAAATTCACGACCTTCCAGTGCTCGTCGGTCATTTCACCGATGCCCTCTTCGCTCGCGATCGCGAGAGCTATTTCATCGTTCCACCTGTCGGGTTCGGCCATAAATCCGTCGTGATCGAATTCGATATTTATATTATTAATCAGCAATTTAACTCTCCTTGATTTCGGGGACAGGCACCAAATCGGTCATCAGGGCATTAGCATTATTCAGGTTTGCCGGGACCGATTTGTTGCCAGTCCCCGAAATCCTGTCATTATACAGGACGATCCGACGCGAGGTCGTAAATCGCCATGATGGCGGTTTCGATATGTTCCTTCGTGTTGAAAGGCCCGACCGAAAATCGCACCGTCCCCCTCGGCGCCGAACCGTGATGCTCGTGAATCAGCGGCGCGCAGTGGAGTCCGGTACGGGTCTGAATTCCGTACTCGACATCGAGAAGCGTCCCGATATCGGACGCGTCGAAATTTTCAAGGGTCATCGACAATGTCGCGACCCGATTTTTCAGATTTTTCGTCCCCCAGAGTTTGATGCCGGGGATATTGGACAAACCGGACTGGAGAATCTCGAACAGCTCCATCTCGTGAGCGTAAATTTGATCGGGACCCTTTTCGGTGATCCATTTTAAACCAGCATTTAATCCTGAGATGCCTGCCACATTAAGCGTCCCGGCCTCGAGTCGATACGGATATTCGGTCAGATGATAAAGGTCGGCGCTTCGAACGCCTGTCCCCCCGTATATTGTCCCCGCAATCTCCGCGTCGTCCGCGACACAGATCCCGCCTGTTCCTGTCGGTCCGAAAAGCCCCTTGTGGCCGGTGAAAGAGAGGAAACTGATATTGCAGTCGGCCATGTCGATCGGGAGAACACCAGCAGTCTGGGCCGAGTCGACCGCGAACGGCACTCCCTCTTCACTGCAGACCTTCCCGATTCCCTTAAGGTCCTGGACAACGCCTGTCACGTTGGATCCATGGTTTACCATAACCAATTTTGTGTTCTTTTTTATCGCCTTTCTGATTTCCTCCGGATCGACATACCCCTCGCTGTCCGGCCTCACGAAAGTCGCTTCAGCTCCCATGTCCCTGACCTTGTGATTGACCGGCCTGATTACCGAGTTATGCTCGACCATTGTCGTCACGATATGGTCGCCTGTTTTTACGGTGCCGTTGATGATGAGATTAAGGCTCATCGTGGCGTTAAGAGTGAAGACGAGGCGGTTTGTGTCCTTTTTACCGCCCGCGTCATAGATGCTCTTGTTGAAGAATTCGGAGAATCCCCTGCGGGTGCCCTGGATCATGGCTTCGGCAGCGAGAGCCATGTCGCAACCGGTACGCCCCGGATTGACACCGGTCCTGCTGTAAAAGTCACGTACCGCATCGTGGACGACATCGGGCTTCGGGAAGCTCGTCGCGGCGTTATCCAGATATATTATATCCCCCATTTTGACATCCTTTTCTTATGCAGAAATAAACAAACCGGCTAGCCATAGGCAAACCGGGGTAATTCCCGGTTAAACCGTCGCAACCGGCGATAAATACTAACATACGGCAGCGGTAAAAACAAAAAGGCGCGACGGTCAAACAAAGTTTTAATTGTACCGGATACCTATTAAAATGAATATGTACCTTATTTGACATCCCATTGCGTTCGTTAGTGGCCCGCGTTAAGATTTCTTCCAACGTTAAGCCGGGTTTATCGAGCAGATCGGAAATACTAATGAATGACTCAACCATAGCCCCCCTCCTCACACTCGCGGTTCTACTCGGCGTGACGCATACTGTCATGGGTCCGGACCATTACATCCCCTTCCTCGCCATGGCTCGTGCTGGAAACTGGAATATTGTGAAGACGATGTGGGTCACCATCTTATGCGGAATCGGCCATGTCGGAAGCTCGGTTGTCATCGGACTCGGTGGCGTAGCCCTTGGTATGGCGGTTGGAAAGCTGGAGGCTCTCGAAAATTTCAGGGGAGATATCGCAGGCTGGCTTCTGCTCGGATTCGGACTCGCGTATACAGTTTACGGCATTCGCGTCGCGGTACGTAAAATTCCTCATACGCACCCCCATGCGCATTTGGATGGTGAAAAACATACGCACGAACACGGCCATCATGGCGGCCATGTCCATGCGCATGACGTCCGGTCCGCGAAAAAATCACACCTGTCGATCTGGCCGTTATTTGTAATTTTCGTGTTCGGACCGTGCGAACCGCTGATCCCGCAGTTGATGTATCCGGCCGCGAAGGGGAACTGGAACGCCGTCATCGCTGTAGCGATATTTTTCAGCGCCGCGACCATCCTCACAATGAGCGCTGTTGTCACCGCAGGATATTACGGGCTCAGAAAACTGCCGTCCATGGAGCGCTACACACATCTCGCCGCAGGCACCGCGATCCTGCTTTGCGGCGTCGCCGTGAAAATGGGATTCTAACCCCACTCACCGTTGCCCGATCCCATTGCGTCGATCCCCGGTCAGGTATAGAATAAGCCAACGCGATTATTCTGATCTCCCATCTTTAAACGGTAGATCCGCGGTATGAACGAAACAACAATGACATCGTTAATCAGCCTCTCTATTTTTCTTGGCTTGATGCATAGCGTGATGGGTCCCGACCATTACATTCCGTTCCTGGCAATGGCCCGTGCGGGGAACTGGACAATAATCAGGACCCTTGCCGTGGTGGGATTCTGCGGACTAGGGCATGTGCTTAGCTCTGTAATCATCGGGCTGATCGGTGTTGTGCTGGGAATGGCGGTCGGGAGGATCGAACGAATTGAAATTTTTCGGGAAGACGTCGCCGGCTGGCTGCTGATAATTTTCGGCGTGGCTTTTACGATTTATGGCATCCGCCAGATGCGATTGAACAAGCCGCACAGCCATCACTTTCCGAAAATCCCCGCCATTGAGCACATCCACGATCATGACGAACTCGGCGGAGGGGATGAATGTCACGATCATGGAGGACATTCCCAGGGTACTTCCATGATTTCCATCTGGACTCTTTTCGTAATTTTCGTGTTCTGTCCAAGCGGGCCGCTGATTCCCCAACTCATGTATCCCGCAGCCAAAGGGGATTTTTTAACGGTCGTCGTTGTGGCAGCGTCATACAGCGTGACGACAATTCTCACGATGATGATCCTGGTAGCGGCAGGATATTATGGGCTGAGGAAATTGCCGCCGTTAGAACGTTATACTAACGTCGCGGCGGGGATTGCGATTATCATTACGGGAATACTGGTCAAAATCGGGCTTTAGCGGAAGGATGGCGCCAGATGGGTTAGTGTCCGAATGGCGCCACGGATGGCACTAGATGGATTAGTGTCCGAATGGCGCCAGGGATGGCGTCAGGCGGGTTAGTGTCCGAATGGCGCCACGGATGGCGTCAGGCGGGTTAGTGTCCGAATGGCGCCACGGATGGCGCCAGATGGGTTAGTGTCCGAATGGCGCCACGGATGGCGTCAGATGGGTTAGTGTCCGAATGGCGCCACGGATGGCGCCAGGCAGGAAGGCATGATGCCTTCCCTCCGGTTTTGGAGAGAAATAGATGCAATACAGAAAATTGGCAGGCTGCAGAGTTTCTGCCCTCGGATTCGGGTGCATGAGACTTCCGGTGATCGGAGATGATTCAGCGAAAATAGATGAGGCGGAGACGTCGAGAATGATCGCCTACGCTGTCGAGCACGGGGTCAACTATCTCGATACCGCATGGCCGTACCACCGCGAGCAGTCCGAGCCGTTTGTCGGGAAATTTCTTCAGGAAAATAATCTCAGGGACAAAATTTACCTCGCCACCAAGCTGCCGCAATGGTATGTGGAGTCCCGGGAAGACTGCGATAAATACCTCGACAAGCAGCTTGAGAAACTCCGAACAGATCACATCGATTTCTACCTCGTCCACTCGCTTGGCAAGCAAAGCTGGGAGAAGCTTCTGGGACTGGGCATCCGTGAATTCCTCGACACAATAAAAAAGGATGGCCGTGCGTTACATGTCGGTTTCTCATTTCATGACGATCAGGAAAATTATTTCCCGATCGTCGACGGTTACGACTGGGAATTCACGCAGGTCATGGTCAACTACATGGACGAGGATTTCCAGGCCGGGACTAAGGGTCTCGAATACGCGGCGTCGAAGGGGCTGGATGTTATCGCGATGGAGCCGCTTCGAGGGGGGAAGCTCACGAAAAAAATTCCGCCCTCGATTCGGAAAATGCTCGATGAAAGCGGGATCAACCGCACACCCGCGGAGGTTGCGTTAAGATGGGTATGGAACAAACCGGAGGTCTCGACCGTACTGAGCGGGATGACGACGATGGAGCACGTTGTCGAGAACGTGAGGATCGCCGAAACCGCGCTTCCGGGATCGATCACATGCGAGGAGATCGATATAATCGAACAAATAAAAAAGCTCTACCGGGAAAGGACCGAGATCGACTGCACTGACTGCCGTTACTGTCTTCCCTGCCCGCATAATGTCGCCATTCCCCAGATTTTCTCCGCATACAACGATTACCACATCTACGGCGACGAAAAAATGTCCAGGCTTTCGTACCAGATGTTTGTCGATGACGAAAACAAAGCCGACAAATGCGAGGAATGCCGCGAGTGCGAGGAAAAGTGCCCTCAGAATCTCGAAATAGTGGAGAACCTGAAAAAGGCGCACGAAGCACTGATGGGAAGTTGACAATTAAGGCTTTTAAAATATGAAAGCCTTGATTTCAAGCGGGGACTGGCACAACGATTTCGCCTGACGATTGCCTTCACTTTTTTACATATCTTGACAGGCGAAATCGGGGTGCCTGTCACCGCCGGACTCAACCTTACTTAAAGATCCGAGGGGCGGCTCTTATTGAGATCCATTTCAGCGCCGGCAGCCAGAACCAGGATTATGCCGTCATTGTGACCGTCCGGAGAGCCATAGATAAACGTGTGAGTCGTACCTGAGTCGTACGGGAACCTCGGTCCTTTGATAGCGTCTCCGCCTCCGCAGACCTCAGGAAGACCGCAGCCACCCCCACCCACCCATGGTGGCCAGCCGACTCGGATTTGTGCCCAGCCGAAACCCATATCCGGCGGGTCCGGCCACGGGGGCGGCATTCTGTAAAGAATCTCTTCCCCGTCCGGCGTACGATCGTGCATCCGGATTATATCGAGCCCCTCCTGGTTAGCGGATCCATATGCACACAGAAGATACCTGTCGTTATGTCCCGGGATCCAGTAGCCCGGATCATAATGAGTATAGCCCTGACGTTCGGAGATATGACTGCCAAGTCCCCTGTACATGAAATTCCCGGGCCAGAATGTGAAAATCGTGCCCATAATCGTGTCGCCGTTGGCATTCGTCGTCCATTTACGGCGTCCGCCGAACATGTAGTGCAGTCCCTGGTATTCGGTACCGTCCAGCTCCGGGAATCCCAGCGTGGCCTGCTGGTTTAGCGGAAGGGTCCTGCGGGTTTCGGTATCGCTTGTCCACTGGGCTGGAAGGCCCCCAAGGCGATGCTCGAAGAAATAAAAATCTTCAAGTCCGTTACCCATTAAATTACCTTTATACCCGAACCTTGGATCTCCATCGCCCTGAGCCGGATTGGCCGCGGTGGACGTCGACTGAATCACTACCAGCCCGTCTTCTACAAACGGGTTTAACGGGTACGAGATAATATAGTCGTAAGCAACCAGCGCATCGTTTACCAGGCCATATCCATATTCGATGTTGTCGACCTTGGAGTGCCAGTTTGCCCAGCCCTGAATATCTCCGCCTACCAGGTAGTCCGGGTAGGAGTTGTGGTCTACCATGTACCTTTCCAGCGCGATCTGAATCGTGTGGAGATTGGCCTTGACCTCGGCTTCCTTGGCTTTATCTTTCGCTTTGATGTAATTGGGGAGCGCGATGGCAGCAAGAATGCCGATAATGGTGATTACCACGAGGAGTTCAATCAAAGTGAACCCGCTCATTCGTCGATTGTACATTAATACCCTCCTGTATACCGCGGACTTTCGCGTGTTGGCGATCAGCCGACGGCAGGGTTAAGATCACATCTCAATTCAAGCCTCCCCTTTTAGCCTTCCCCCCCGCGACATCACTCATTTACGGATTCAGTTTTTTCATCCGGTTCGACCGCGCGTATGAGGTTCACTCCGATATCGCATCGAGCCTCCGCCGAAAAGCCCTGCACCGTTATATTCTTGGTCATCAGACCATCGGGCGATTTATAACTGAAGCTGTAAACTTGCGTTCCGACCGGAAGTTGCAACTGCCCGACCTCCGTACCCGCTTCCATATGCTCCTTATACCAAGCCACAACGGTTTCGATGGGGGATGTCGTGTTAAATCCAAGCCGGTAAATTTCCGTTCCCTCAGCGAATTTCTGGACCATCGACGTTTCCTCGTTGAGCTGTGCCTCCGGAAACGCGACTACGCCGAAAATTTCCTCAATCCCTGGAATTTCCTCTTCGGTGACCGTACCTTGGATATAGTTGGGATTTCCCAACACTTCAGAACTACCGGCGGACAATGTCGTGTCCTCCGAAGGAGAGGTTGATTCAGACACATCATCGTCGGACGCCGATTGTCCGTCCTCAGTAACGCCGGTTTGATCGGTTTGTCCCTGAGGTTTCGACTGGGGACAGCCGGTTAGAAAGGCGGCAGCGACAATCACCGCTATAAGTATGACGTACATGCCTGCCGGATAAATCTTGGGCATAAAATTTATTTCCTCCCTAATGTATTGGACCAGATACGCCGCTAATGGATCCGGGGGTGGACCCGTTAATACAATATAATACAATTTTCCCCGATTTCCAAAATTTATCACGAAATGACCTATTTATCCAGAGTAAGAGTCGTATAATTATTCTTAATCCGGGCATGCCCGCGACAGGTCCGGTATGCCCGCGGAGTAATGGTTTATGAAATCCTGGAAAACGGACCCACAGGCGGCAAGGACTGTCGATTACCGTCCGACACGGTGTCGCTGCGGTGCGGTTATCCAGCCCCACAACGTCGTATGCCACTCGTGCAGACGTAAACAAAACCTGTTTTTCTCCGGCCTCGACCGCCTGCACGAAAAAAACCTCGATAAACTCCTCGAATACCACAGATCGGAAGTCGAACGTCATCCCGCTGACTTTATGCGGCTTCATCAACTCGCGGGTGTACACTTGCTGAGGGGTGAATATGAAACCGCGCGCGACCTTTACAGAAAAGTCATCGCGATGGCCCCGGATTTCCCCGACGCACGCCTCAACCTCGGCGGTGTACTGGCACATCTCGGTGATAAAGATGATGCTGTTAAGCATCTTCAGGAATTCGTCAGGCTCGACCTTCATTCTCCACGAACCGAGCGGGTCATACGGGCGATCTGCTCCATCAGAAATATTCCGTACGAGGACGCGATGCGGGAGACGTCGCCAAAGGAGATCGGTACCGGCGCTGCTGTAAACGTAACAGCATCGGGACGGGCAAAAATCTCCGCGCCCGGAAAACCCGCGATCCGCGGTTCCATTTATAATAATAAAATGCCAAAGCCGGTTCCGGTCGTGAAAAAGCGCCGATGGGGTGCCATCGATCTTTTGCTTTTGATCCTAATCGTCATGGCAGTTGCGGGATGGTTCCTGTTCCCGGCGCAATCGAAGACTCTGATTTCATCCATAATCGAGATTGTCGAGAGTGAATACCGCTTTACGGTAACATCGGAACAGCCCGATGGAATCATCGATGATGACTCCGCGTCCGAGGATGACGAGATGGCGGGTGGCAACGATCCGGAAACCGGGATAATCAACCTCGACCCGTCCATCGACAGTTATTTCCCGCTGGCTCAGGGTTACAAATGGGAATATTACACCTACCAGTCCCGCAATCCGGACGGCTTGGGCACGCGCGAACGCGAGACGGTTATCGAGATGACGGTCGATTCTCTCGTCGACTCGGAAAAAGGACTGTGGAAAGTCCAGAACGGCGACACGTCCGTCTATTACACCGAGAAACGAACCGGGATCTATGCCGGGACCTCTGCAGGCGGATCATGGTCGACTTTATTCATTCAGCTTCCCCTGCCTCCCGATGACGGAAAGACAAGCTCGACCGGCGGACAGGTTGCGACGGTAGTCGGGACAGAGGTTTTGGACACCGCGGTCGGGAAAATCCAGTGCGTGAAAGTGCACGTGACCTCCAGCCTGCCGGAAGGCGCCGAATATTACGCGTGGTACGGCCGCGGCATCGGCCTCGTCCGTTACATCGGCACCGGACGTAACAATATTTATTTCATCCGGGAACTCAAAAGCTTCGACCTGTAGTAAACCCCGCGTGCCATGCGCGGCCCGCGCATGTAGCACGGCCTTTCCAGGCCGTGTCCTCGCGTCGCACGGACATTCATGTCCGTGTACGATTCACACATACGCCCAGCCCTGGAAGTCGTAGAATTTTATCTCTGTTGGTTTCCAGCCGAGGTCAAAAAGTCGCCGAGGAAAAGTACAAATTCAACTCATTGGGTCAGTGGCACGAATGGGCACCTAGCAAGAACAGCCCTACTGGTCAGTTAGCCCAAATTGGATATCGAGGATTTTAAGTTGTGAATTTGGGATTAAAGCGCGCATCTTTTGCAGGCGCAGATGGGTCCTTGCAATTCTTTGGTGGTGCTTGCGGTTATCAACGCACCGCCACGAAGGTTCATCCCCCCATTCTCCATATTCAACAGGCTGACCACAATTAGAGCATGTAATTGCACCGCCCTCTATCTTTGGCTTGTCAATATCTCTTGAATAACAATCGTCTTGTACGCACTGCCAAAAAAAAGGCTCTTGTCTCCCCTCACGAGCTTCAATTTCAGAATCGCAGATTGGGCATGATGGAGGTTTTTCAGTGAATTCTCCAACAAGGTCATTCAACCTGATGGTTTTAGCAATTTCGGAAAAAACCGCCTCATTATTCCTCCTTTCCATGATCTCCTGGGTGTCACTGAAACTGAGTGGATTTAATGAGCCTGTCCAAATAATAGAATCATCGATGAAAATTAGCTTTTCGTGCATACGATATTTATGGATGATCACAACACCCCAGTTTGTCAGTTCCCTTTCAAGATACCGGTATTGAGAAAGCTCCCTTGCTCCTCGTTCCCTTAAAGACTTGGTCACCAGATATATATCAACGCCCCTTTCAACTGCTGCTTTTAAATGAGTTTCTAAATGGCATACTCGATCTTGAGTTATAAACGGCGAATAAATTACTATGCGACTTCTCGACATTGATATGTCATTAGTGAAAACCGAGTAGAACTTCTCCTGGGTCATGACTAACCTTTCGCTATCAGCTGCAACGGGACCCCCTGATATGACAGATTGATATTTCGCAGCTCTTTCTGCCAATTTTACAGGGATTACATCCAGTGCATTGACTTTCTTATAACTATTTACTAAAAATGGGATGAGTTTTGTGCCCAGAAACGCCTTCTTGGAGCGTCCTTCATTATACTTAAAATCTCCAACAATAAGTAAACGACGTCTTGCCCTTGTCAAAGCCACGTTAAAAATCCTTTTATTAGTTTCATCAAAATCTTGCATGAATAAGGCTACTTTCCAATGAGGATCATCATTCACCAAATCAAAGATTACTACGTCCGCCTCCGAACCTTGAAAATTATGAACAGTCCCTGCTGTAACGTCGGATTCAATATGCTCCTGTCGAATTAATAGTTGAAGGAGCCTGGCATGAGGTCGATAAGGACATACTATCAGGATTCGTTTGGGCGAACCTTGAGAGGTTTGTTCCCGGTCCCCTTTTAGTATTTGCAGAGCAAGATCAATGCAAATGGTTGCAGAAAGGAAGTTTAGCCTGCTGGCCCTATTACCCCTTTTTACATTCGTTACCCAGGCATTTGCTGGTCCCGTGTCGAGGAGTAATACTGGGGAATCGTATCCCCAATCCTCCCGATACCAGTCAGATAACCTCCCATCTTCGTTTGTCATTTTTCCATCATTAAGGGACCCATTATAAATTAATCGGTTGACAATCCGTGAGATGCTTGGGTGCATTCTGTACTGCGTACGCAACTGGATACAGTTCTCCTTCGCACTATCTATTACATTCGCTTTAACAAATATGTCGGTACCAAGCCAATCTTTCGAGACATTGTGCTCAGAAATTACGATGGGAGGAAGTTGTTTTGGGTCGCCCACTACCACAATATTTGTTTCTGCGAGGCTTGCAGCAAACCACAAAGCTGGAATGGGAGCCATCGAGGCTTCATCAAGTATTACAGTATCAAACCGGCGTTTTCTAATTTGGTCCCTGAGGTAAGCGCGGGTTAATGTTGTTGCAATGACAAACGCTTCAGAAATTATCTTGTCTGCAACTTGTGTCAATTCTACATCAATTCCTTGAATTTCAATTTCGATATTCTGAAGGCGCCCATTTTCCTGTTTGATTTTTGATTTGAGCTCTCTGATATCCAAACCTGTAACTAATGATTTGGCTTGTTCATGAGCATGCTGTATTTCAATTAACTGGTCTTCTGCTGTGGAAACATTAGGGTTTATAATTGTAAATTGCTTTACAACAGACAATTTCTCGTTAAGTTCGTTTTCCAGTTTAACTCTCAATATCATACAGTCTGTATAGTGATGCGAAAAAGAAGCGCGAAGATGAGATAGTTTAATTTTGTAAGTTTCAGCGTCTTCAAGAATGTTATGCGGTAATTTAGAATATACTTTATAGAAATAATCAACTCTTGACATAAGGTCCGCATTTATTTTAATTTGTTCTGATTTATCCAGCTTCCTTTGTTCCAATTTAACAAATGAGGATTTATAATCTGAGTTAAGTTTTTCGACTCTTGCTTTTTGAACTTCAGGCGAAGGAAGACGTCTCCATTGGCGCAAAATCCAACCCACGGAAGTTGTTTCATCCAAAATACCTCTTTCTAGTTTTAACTGTGCTTTACCTTCAATAAGCTTGGCATCAAGTGAATCAATGTCGGCAGCGATGAATTTCAATTGGCTTTCTATGCGCTCAAGGTCATTAACGAATCCCTGGGCGCCGTTAGCCTCTAACTGGGCTGTTACCCAATAATCCGATTGAGAGACTGCTTTCGTTAGTTCTGACTCAATGGATTTGGTTTCTTCTTCTTTAGCATGGAGTGAATTTAAACCGACTTCCATGGCGAGCAGGTCTTCTTTACAATCAATGACCCACTCGAGCAATGAAGCCTTTTGGGTTAGTGATTTAACGACTTCGATTCTTTCTAACTGCTCCTTTGACAAGGAATCTCTGCGGGCTTTTAATTCAGCGGATCTCTTTTCAACGTGTGTGTCAAGGAGTAGTTCTGGATATTGATCGCACAAAGATTTATCGGCTGGAACTCCTACCCTTATTATAAGACCCTTGTCTAACTCCTCTTTAGAAACTGATTCCCCAATTTTTAGCAAAGCTTGGTCTACGGCAATATTAGTATGAGACACAAGCAGCGCTGACCTATTCTTTCTAAATAGTTCTTTACCAATTGACCCAATTACGGTTGTTTTGCCTGTCCCAGGAGGTCCCTGAATAAAAGTAGTATCTCTTCCAAGACTCGATAAAACGGCTTGGAGTTGCTCATTATTCAATCGATTATCAGAATCAGGATATAGGAGATTTTGTGATACTGGTTGTCCACTGGCTTTTCCACCCAAAATGCGATCGCCAGCAGGATTTGGTGTCTTAGCTATTTCCTCAATCCGCTGGATCAATATTCTCATTAGGAACGCCAAGTCACTTTTAAGGCTTGCTTTACTAACGAAGGAACCTATATCTTCATTGACACTCAATATCACTGTCATCCCTTCTATTAATACTATTATAGTTTCAATCGGGGGAAGTCCAGGAACATGCAAATCACCAGGCGAGTCGCTAGGAAGATTTAGAGCACTTTCAAGTTCGAATTTATATTGATGATGGCTCCCTATCTGTGCGATTTTGTGCCCATTTAAAAGTGGTACGGCAGTTTCTGTTGAAAACTTGCGGGATGCGTTAATCTCCTCGCGTAAAGCCACGCGGAACTCAGATAATATTCCAAACAAAGGGACTTCGTCTGTTTGTGCTTCAAATTTTGGATAGAGCTTCATCAGTTCCCTATATTGGTTTCATATCGGGGCATCTTATTTACCGTAATCTTGGAGATTAATTATATCATATTCCTACCAAATGAGAAATCATTCGCGGGCCGCGCATGCCACGGGCAGGGCGTAAGTTCACGGACTAAAAGTCCGTGCGACACGGCCACGGACTGGAAAGTCCGTGCTACATCATTCATATCTCAATGCCGATATCGGGTCCTTGCGGGCGGCGCTGGCTGCGGGATAGACGCCGAAGATCAAACCGATGGCGGAAGAGAATAAAACTGCCACTATCACGCTCGATACGCTGATGACGGGGTCCCAGGACGCTTCCGGCAGGGCGTTTTTGATTAGCGACGATAGTCCCATCGCGCCGAGGTAGCCGAGGATCATGCCGAATATCCCGCCAAGCAGGCAAAGAACGATCGCCTCGATGAGGAACTGGAACAGGATATCGACCTGCCGCGCCCCGACCGCCTTGCGAAGCCCGATCTCGCGCGTCCTCTCGGTCACATTCACAAGCATGATGTTCATAATCCCGATCCCGCCGACCAGCAGGCTGACCGCCGCGACACCGCCCAGCACCATTGTGAGGATATTGACGAACTGGCCGAAGCTCTCGAGCGCGTCGGTTTGCGAGATCACGCCGTAATTTTCATCGGCAGGGTCCGCGATTCTACGCACCCTATTCAGGCCGCTCGCGATATCTTCTTTAACCGATTCGACATCCTCAAGGTGCTCAACCTGCACGGTGATGAACTGGACCTCGTCCCCGAGCCCGAACAGTGTCTGCTGGGCAACCCTGAGCGGAACGAGGACAGATTCGTTCGGGTTCTGTCCGAGCGAGCCTCCCCTTTCCTTCAGAACTCCGACAACCTCATACCGTGTGCGCCTGATGTTGATGGTTTGTCCGATGGGATCGAGGTCGCCGAAAATATCTTCGTTTGTTTTACTGCCCAGAATCGCCACGCGCCGCGATCCGGTTATTTCGCCGGGCGTGAATTGACGTCCCATATCTATGCCTTCATTAAAGACATCAAAGTAGTTTTCGTCTATACCGTAAATGTTGACCGTTTCGGATTCGCGACCGTGGCTGACAGTCTCAAATCCCTGGGCGTTGGCAGTCATGCGTATCGGGACACGGCAGGCGGCCTCGATCGCGTTTACCTCGCGCTCCCTGAAATTCTCGGGGCTGAAATTGCCCGGTCCGCCCTGGGCAGAGCGTCTTTCATTATCTGACATATCCGGGAATATGAAGATCAGGTTCGTGCCAAGCTCGTCCACCTGCTTTGTCGCTGCGACTCGAAGCCCCTCGGCAAGCGCGGTGATTGTGATAACCGCGGCGATGCCGATGATTATCCCGAGAAGTGTGAGAAGGCTTCGGGCCTTGTTGATCATCAGGCCCCTGAACGCCAGTTTGAACGAGTTCAGCAGTTGCATTTTTTAATCCCCAATTCCCCCGGTAATAGTACCACAGCGTTTAGAGTCAATCGAGGCTAAAAAGTTGCATTTTTCAACTATAAATCAGACATCCTCGAGTAATGCAACAATGAAAAAGCCGCCGATTGGCGGCCAGGTACCCCTCTTCCCTCCGACGCGTCACCGCGATCAAAGGAATTTCTCGAACGGTTTCTAAATCTATTTGATTTCCGTTGTTTTCTTTGAGGACGGCCACCCTCATTAAGTTGCCGTACGAATTTCGTCAGGCTTCTTAATGGTTCACTCGATTTGCTGGCTGGCTCTTCAAGATCTTTGCTGGCGACCGTCCACAAGTAACCGAGGATTTCTTCGTACGGGAGTCAGTGGACCCCCCGTAGGGATCCAGGACCACCCTGTCCTGGGATGCCCTCCAATAGTACTTGCTCAAGCTGCTCTTTCTTTCAAGCCGATGGACACCTAAAAAATTTCTCTCTGCCGAAGGTTTTAATCCACGTCCCCCGCTTTAATCAATTTATGAATCAAAATCCATGCCAGTTTTCAGTGCTGCTCTTAATAAATATGTTTAGGGGGCGCAACTGGGCGAAAATGTCCCGAAAATAGGGCTTTTATTGATAAAGTTCAGGTCGAATGGTTCGTGGCGCCAATCGAAGGGATATCGAAAAAACGGACATTTTGTTCGGATGGGGACAAAATGTCCGATCTCGGAATCTCGGTAGCAGCTACCTTGGCGGGGACGCCAAGGCTAGCTACTACCGAGATATTGTCGAATAAAAGATTTACGTCGGAATTAAATTTATTTCTAAATTTAAAATTAGAAATAAATTTAAAGCCTATTTAGTCGTATAGTGAACGAACTGCTCCCATCACGTTATGTTACTGATAGAGAACCACTCGCGAAGTGGGAGGAACGTTCAGAATGAAAAATAACAGAACAAACTCATGGATTTTATGGACTATCCTTGTATTCGGACTCTTGATCGCAGCCGGGTGCGGAAGCAACCCCACAACCCCCGGCCCGTCCGATGTAAAGGACTTCGGTTTCGACAACGGCGGATTGCCGGTCGATTCGGATATGGATGCCTGCCTCGCGGCATACAATGTCCTGAAGCAAAATGGAGGCGGGGTCACCACGGTCGTCAACGACCACGGTTATACTCTGATCGGAGCTTTCGAGCGCTGGAGCGGAGTTGGACTTCAAGGTATACGGCTCACCATTCACGAGGATGACGGAACTACTTCCATTCACTCCTTTAATGGTAAAATCGCCCTGACAGACCTGGTATTCCCGATCATTGTCACTGCATTTGTCCCAGGTCACACCGCGGAGACCATTGTCGGCACATCCGCGAACGTGATCGTTTTCGGACTGGACCTGCTCGAGAGCAACAAGCATCAAGCGCTGGTAATCGGTTATTCGATGAACGTATCAGACCCATCTCAAACAAGTAACTGGCTGGTTGTGGCGAACAGCACACATGGTCATCAATGGGAGTATTTTCAGGGCGGGTCATTTGCAAATCCCCATGCGCGGTTGTCGGTTGATGCCCATCGTCCCGTCGGCGCTGTTGCGTTCCTTTACAAGTACAAAAGCGAACTCGGCGAACCCGTTTCCGGACTGCAACCTGACACGGTTACAACGGATAACTTCGATGATTTCGATGCTCTCGGCTATTCGTACGGGCATATCGGTGTTCTTGAGCCCGGGGCTATTGGCGCCTGGATCATGGACTTAAACGAAGAGGGGGCTGGTGCGGATCGCGGTACCGCGAATTACACCATCACCAACATACCGGCGGATCCTGACACGCAAATCGGCAGCATGGTTCTGACTCCCGGCGGCACAATCGACAATTCAGAGGAGTTTGTCCCTTATTACCCGAGCGCCAATGTCGCTGTTGCTGATGCAACTGGTGAATACTCGTTAACATCGTACGAGCCCCCGACAGCATTCGATCGCGATGTCATACAGGTTAATGCAACGTATTCCGACGGATCCACCGGCTCGGCGCTGGTAGACTGGAACGTAGGCAGCGGGCTTCCGGATATCGTACTAAAGGATGTCCCGACCTGCAGCAATGCCATTATTAGCAACGCGCCGGTTATGTCTCAATATTTCAACGCGGATTGGGTCGGCCTGCCGGATACAGGCTATATTCTCGTAACCGTCACCGACGCACTCGGCGATGTTCTCTGGGATATCCGGCTTACCGACGATGCAACAGCCCTCCCTGTGGACACATTATTTATCCCGATGAATGCTGCTATGATCATCAACGTCAATCCCCAGGCGGCAACTGTCAAGTATGTTACATGCGATACCTTCGATATTGACGATTTCTCTGTCGCCGGTCTTTTCGCGGCTACCGAAAGCTGGTCCGTGTCAGCAAAGGAAGGGCTTACTCTAGACCCCGGCGCACCGTCTATAATCCCGCCCGACCTTGATCCCATTGAGTTGTAAATTTACGTAAACTGAAAATATATAAGCCCCGATTCGTCGGGGCTTGTTTTTATGCCTCTATTCCCTCAGTCAAATCCTGCGGGATGTTTTTTTAAGCTCATCCTGAAGCTCTTCAAACGTCGGCACCCGTTCAACCTTATCGGAATACGGGTTTTTTACAGGAGCGGCCTGCCCGGCCGATCCTGCCGGGGTGACGATTTTTTCGTCAACTTGCGCAATGTTCGGCCCATCGGTAGTTTCAGGATGTGCTCCGGTTGATCCAACACCAATTGCCTCGACAGCCTTATCGGCATTTTTAGCTCGCTCACTCAGGATCATTGCCTTGAGTTCGTCACGGGACATGAACTCAAGCTGCGTCAGCATATCTCCGTCCTCGCGACCAGGTTTGACATTCCTCTCTTTCGATTTTTGCCTTTTGTCGACCTTGGCTTTCATACGATACCAGTGAGCAACAAGAAGGTATATGAGGAGCAGCCCGACTATAAAAACGATGAATCCAAGCGAATTGAGGGTTTCAAGGCCTTTCGCGCGCCCGGTCGCTGTAATATCGGCTTGGACTATGAGAAAAAAAGTAAACATTTCACGGACCTTTGGTTTCTATACCAATGACTGCCCTTCGATATTGCCATCGTCCTGCTCGTCCGGAACATCCCCATGTTTTGTCCCATTCTGCTTATCCCGATGCCCGGGAGATTGGGGCTTTCGCTCCTGTTTTTTCTGAGCGGCCAGGTTTTCCATTTCGTGCTTAAGGCTGTCCATTTCAATTCTGCCCAATTTAACCGATTGTGACTTGAGCCTGTCTTTTACAATCAAAAAAACGATCACGATTAAAATGATCCCGACCGCGGGGAGGATTGATATCTTGATCAATTCGGTTCTTTGTTCAGGAGTCAGCGTAATCTCCTGGAACTGATAAACAAAGCCGACGGAATTCAATACATTCCGGAGTTGTCGTTTGTCTAATTTCAAGGAGGTATGTCCTTCAGGCATCCGAAGCAACGGCGCTTTCCTCCATCGATTCCGTTGTTTCTCCGCTATCCTTTAATTCCGAGACGGAGGTTTCTTCCCCGCCCTCACCTTCTTCATTCCGGGTACCATCCATTTCCACCGCCCCTTCCCCATCCTCTTCCGCACCTACTTCTCTTAAAGTACCGGGGATTGCACGGTCGGTGAAAAGAATCCCGTCCAGATGGTCGGTCTCATGGAGTATGCACCGGGCTTCGAGCCCTTCCACCGTTTTCTCGAACCTGTTCATGTCGAGACCGTACGCCTGGAAGGTCACCCTGAAGGCCCGTTCCACCTTCGCGACCCAACCGCCCTTCGACAGGCATCCCTCCTCCTCGATAAGCACCCCCTCCCTGGAAATTATTCTTGGGTTAATGCAGACGGTGTACACGCCGGTATATCCCCAGTCTTCCGCATCTTCATCTTCATCTTCATCTTCATCCTGCGCCTCTTCATCGGGTTGATTTACAGTTTCATCAGGGACCTCATCACGAATTGGCTGAGCGCTCACCGCTTGTTCGACCTCCGACTCGCCCTCGACCTGCCTGGCGACTGCCCCGTCCGGCAGGCAAGTCTCGTATCCCTTCAACTCTCGCTTTGGTATTTCATAAATAAAAAACCGTTTAAGCATACCGACCTGAGGAGCGGCGAGACCGATACCGTAATTTTCGACCATCGTTTCGTACATGTCCTCGACAAGCTTTCTGAGCTCGGTATCGACATGCTTCACCTTGCGGCAGGTCTTACGCATCACCGGATTTGAATCCGGAAGGATTTCGATTAATGCCATAATAAATACCGGGAGCAGCTTCTTTTGTTGCTCTTCGGGGTTTATTATACCTTAACATCTCGGTAGCAGCTACCCAACGCTTCCGCTCCGGGGTAGCTGCTACCGAGATATTGAACCCGTTGAGGCTGATCCGAGTCACAAATACCGGTTGAAAAGGGAGAACTCGTTCAAACGAATAGTTGAAAATCGGGGATGTGTGGCTGGGCGTTCTCTGTATGAGCAGTATCAAAAAGATAGGAATAACATGGTATGCTGCGCTGGCATTTATTGTGGCAATGTCAGGCACTGTCGCATGCTCATCCGCTGGCGGGAAAGGGCTGGTAAAAGCCCGTGAGGCAGCCTTCGATTATTTCGAAGAAATATCGGACGAATCCCCCAGTGAGGAATCGACACAGACAGGAAGCCCGGCATATTCTTTCGAGTACAGCGCCAGAATCGCAGTTCAGGGACCGAGCCCTCAGGACCCGTTCGGACTGGTTCCGCAGGACTGGCCGGCAGATATCAAATTTCATCCTGACGCGAAGGTGGCACAAAGCCGGCCACTGGCATCGGACGGCTATTTCCTTCTGGTGTTGATCCCATCATCACGGGCAACCATCATGGGCGTCCAAACCTTCCATATCGATGACCTCTCATCCTGGAAAAGCATCGAGGTTGACGAAAAATCTCCGGAAGACGACGTGGGCTCGCCTGTATTGACAATTGTCGCTGAACGCTCAGGGGCATGGCTTAAAATAACCGCGCAGGAAGCTCAGGCCGGTTCGCTCACGAGCCTGGAAAATTACGATTACTGGGAAAAAACGGTCGGCGCAAATCCGCTTATTGTCAGGTTTTATTATGCTCCCATTCAATCTGTCCCTTGATTTTCATTTTGACTTCAGAAATTGCAGACACTCAGAATGCTCTCTCATCTTGACTTCCTTCTCACTTTGGCTATCCTGAAACCGGCTAAACCTTTAAAGAACGAGTCGAGTCATACAACTGCCGTAAAAAGGAAATCCATTAAAAAATGCGTTTCGTCATCATTACATCAATTGCGGCGCTGGCCATCATATTGTCGGCATCGTGCGCCGCATCAAGTAATCTCAAATCCAGGGCTAATGGGGCGGCGTCACAGCCAAGCTCCCCAGAAGGCGCTTCCCGGTCAGCCAATGACGAAAATGCCGATTCCGACAGGGAATTGAGAAGCCTGAGCTATACCGATTCCGGCGATGCATACAAACGTTCCACCACAGATGATTCCGGAGCCGAAGAGGACTCCGAGGCTGAAATTTCCGGACAGGGCTCCCAGTTGGGTCCATCCGAATCCGATGCGGATGATGACGGCAGCGGGCAACTGCTGGTTCCGGGGGAAGGCCTTGTCCCGCGCGACTGGCCTGAGGGGATTACACTGATGCCGGATTTCGATGTCAAATACGGCGCATCGGACAGCGAAGGACAAAAAATCGTCGCAATGGGAAACTCGACAGTCGAGGAAGTACGGGCCTATTACAAAAAACTCGACGGATGGAGCCCCGCGGACGATCTCGAAGCGGTTAAGGAGATAGATGAGGAGACTGGCGGCGAGATTACCAGGTTGATCGTGATTCTGAATCGGAATGCGGATGTCCTCACAATCGAAATTGTTGAAAAACCTGATGAGACAATTATTCAGATGCTTTATACCGGCGGGTAAAAAGACTGGATGCGAATATTTCAAAGGAGAAAAACCATGCGGAATTGTTTGGTGTGTTACATTGCCATCCTGGCTCTATTTATCGCTGCTACAGGATGTGCGCCCAAAAATCGGGGCATAACCCCTGAACCAGGTGATAATTCTTCGAAAGACCAGAATGCGACTGATACAAGTTTCAACAGTGATCCCGATGGCGCAGATTCACAAGTTCCAGATCAACTTGGGGCCTCCAGTGGTGTTAATACTATACCGGTCCCGGAAAATCCGGACGGGGCAGTGAACACTGATGATTCGATTCCGTCAAGTACGACAAATGGATCGCCGGACGGAACAACCCAGACACCCCCGAATGAACCCCAAAATGTACCCGAAGGCTGGCCGGAATACATCTTCATACCGACTGGAATGATAATCCGAAATCCAATCACGCATGAAAACGGCGGAATTCAGGCTATGTATACGGGCCAAATAAGCCTCGACAGCGTCCGCTCTTTCTATGACCGAATCCTGGACGACTGGGAAACTGGAGACATGGTTCCGATTCCATCAATTGGAAATAATAAAACCATGGGGTTCTTTAAATACCGGGGTGATGAAACCCTGATGCTGGAAGGGACATCGGACTCGAGCGAAAACCCGACCAGCTCTATAACCCTATCCTGGAACCGGTACACATCCCCGGATAAAACGGCTGAGGGCTGGCCTGACGATATTCCGAGAATGGAAGGCCTTGAAATTTTATACAGTTATACCGATGAGAATGGTTGGTTAGTTTCAGTTCTCAAATCCTCCGGCGAATTGGAAGCCATCGGCGCCTGGTATATTGATCATCTCACAGGCTGGAAAAGTGAGTATCCTGAAGGCACGCCAATTATATCGGGTGGAATGTTAATTATGTCGTTTGAGCGTGAAGGAAAAAACCTGTCGCTCAATGGCAGTAAAATCAGCGACAGCGTATACCTCTGGATAAAGCTAAACAACCCGGTTTAGGTTGTTATCCGTATTCCTGTTTCAGAAGCTTCCGGAATACGAATGGGTCGGGCAGGAGACGATGAGGTCGGGTACGAGTGAAACGGAGCTCAGGCTGTTTTATGCTTGAAAGGCCGAAGGTCTGGCTATCTTGGGAGGGGTGGAAAATGGGGTCGCGAAGGTGAAAATGCTGTTTACAGCCAAAGTGAGTGAATAAAATCACAAACTCCGCTAAAAATAATAAGGTCCCTGGGGCAGGGACCTTTTTCAAGAGGAGGGTAGACTGAAAAATAGCACGGATTGGGGGACTTTGTCAAGGGTTCTAGCCATTATTGTGAACAAAATAACAATCTTTCTGAACTGTGGTTCAGATTTACCGGGGACAAAGCACGCTCGTATAGAAATTTTAAGCCTGATTAAAGCTGAAAATTCCAAAGTTCATCGTGCGTACGCGGATTAAGATAATATAATGAACATTAAGCAGGGATTTTTCATTCGGAGAAACGTTTGATTTTTTACCGCACAATAACGCTCATCGACCTCCTGGACATTGTGGTCCTCGCCGCTTTGGTTTACCAGGTGCTGCTTATTTTTCGGCGAACCCGCGCGAACCAGCTTATCCTTGGGCTTTTTTATTTCACGTCGATATTTCTAATCGCATACTTCTTTCAAATGAAAGCGACGACATGGGTTTTCGAGAAGATGGTCGGGCTGATCGCATTCGCGCTGCTCATTATTTTCCAGCCTGAGCTGAGGAACTTTTTCGAGCGCGCCGGAAGACGGGGACTTCTTTTTACCGCGACAAGCCCAACCGACGAGAAGGCTCTTGAAAACATGATTGTAACGACCGTGCAGGCACTGGAGGAGTTAAGCGAGACGCATACCGGCGCCCTGATTGTCATCGAGCGCGAGATCGACCTGCATGACTATATAAATACCGGCGAACGGATCGATGCGGAGATTCGGAAAGATCTAATCAAGGCGATATTTCACAAGGGAAATCCGCTGCACGACGGGGCGGTGATAATCCGTGGCGACCGAATCGCGTCAGCAAGGAGTTTCCTTCCGCTGACAGAGTCGCAGGACATTCCCTCTCACCTGGGAACCCGTCACCGCGCCGCGATGGGCATTACCGAGCACTCAGACGCTATCAGCCTTGTCGCGAGCGAGGAAACCGGCCACCTGTCGATGTTCCAGGCGGGAAAGCCGGCGTTCCGTCTGACCCCCAATACCCTCAGGCATATGGTCATGGGCATCCTGCTCCCGGAAACCGACCGTGAAAGTCCATACCAGGTATTTCGAGTCAGCCTCGACCGCTACTTTCGACGCGGTCCCAGGTCATCGGTCAAGGAGCCTGTCGATGAAACCGTCGAGAACCATGCCGATGATTCAGACAGTCTTTCTGAAACCGCAGGCGACAAAGATTCGCAGGGGGGTGGCGCAGAATGATATCGGCATTTCGCCACAACATGTCCCTGAAACTTATATCGCTTCTAATCGCGATATTAACGTGGGGTTTCCTTAGAATTCTCGACCCGGTCGAGCAGCGCGAAATGGTTTTCACGCTGGAGGAACGTCTCGGCGAGAAGGCGCTCATATCAAGATCCCCCCAGGGTGTTACCGTAAATGCCCTTGTCACCGGATCGGTCAGCCAGCTCGATAAAATCCAGGGGCTTCCGGTGAAGGCCATTCTGGACGGAAGGGGTATTCCGCCGGGCGAGTCGAGGTCCATCAAGCCGAAGTTGGACAGAAGATTCAACGGGATCAAGGTCGAATTCAGCCCCGATTATTTCACTTTACAGGTGGATATATCTTCGCTTGCCAAGTTTGAGCCGGAGGAAGTCGGTGTCGGGACACTTCCGCAGGGGTATTTCATCGAGGAGCGAATCGGTGTGCCGCCGGAAATTGTTGTTGAGGGAGCCCGGTCGCAAATCGAAACGTTAGACAAGGTTGTCTATTACCTCCCTTTGGATGAAATGACAGGCTCGACTGAGCTTCTTGTCGAATTTGTCCCGCTCGATAATAACGGCGTGCACCTGGTGAACCTGAAACTGGATCCCAAGACGGCAGAAATACAGATAAGCATGCGCTCGAGCGAGGCGTTCAAGACAGTGCCGGTCGTTGTCGATTACCAGGGTAATCCTGCGACGAATTTCACGCTGAATTCGATTTCCACGACCCCGCCGATGGTGGATGTGAACGGTTCTCCGGAGGCGCTGGCGGGCATTGTGAGCGTGCGCACCGCGCCGATCGAGCTGACCGGCAAACGGGCGTCGTTCAGCGAGATGGTCCCGCTGATCAATCCGGGCAGCGGCGTGATTCTCTCGGTCAAAGAGGCTCGTGTAACGGTTGAAATAACACAGATAGATACGACATACACTTTCGAGCAGCTCATTATTGAGGAACGAGGACAGATCCCCGGCTATGAATACTCGCTTTCCACCGACCGGGTCGATGTGACCATACGCGGGGGACCGGAGAGGGTGTCGGAGATAACGTCGGACCTTATCCGTCCGGAGGTGGACCTGACAGGGCTCGGTCCGGGCACTCACAGCGTACCGGTATCGGTCGGGCTTCCAAGCGGAGTTCGCAAGGACCAGGTTACACCGACGAATATCACGGTCGTGATAACCGAATCATCAGGCGGTACCGATGGGGATGGCTCAGACAATCCCGACGGTGGTAACGGCAGCCCTGAATAAGTCCAATCGGAAATATGATCCCAAATGCTTGATACCCACAGCATATGGGGTACACTTGGCATGCGCGGCCCGCGCATGTAGCACGGACTTTCCAGTCCGTGACCGCATTGCAGTTTCCAGCCCTCCCCTTCGACTAATCGCAGGATTTTTTTTGGTATAATGTGCCGGAGGTAATTTCGATGAAATTCAAAGTTATTATTCAACAGGATGAGGACGGCCGCTTTAATGCTTCATGCCCCGAATTGGAGGGCTGTTATTCTTTCGGAGATACTCTCGAGGAAGCCAAAAAGAACATCAGAGAAGCCATTGAGCTGTATTTGCAGGACATGCCCGAAGACGAGATCACGTCCATTCGCCTCAAGGTCGAGATCGCCGAGGTCACAATATGACCAAATTGCCGGCAGTGACCGGAAGGGTGGTTGTCGCGGCACTTTGCAGAAACGGTTGGGTTATCAGAGACCATCGAGGCAGCCATATCAAGCTCGTGAAACCGGGTAATAAATATCCGATAATTGTACCTGTACACGGAAGTGGGTCTGTCCCCAAGGGCACCCTGCGAAACATTATACGTAGTACCGGGCTTACCGTTGAGGAGTTTATAAAGCTCTGCTGAAACTGCTTTTGAAACACCCGATCTCAGCAGTCAAGTCCTACCAGGTGGGCGGAGAGATGGTTTCACGTGCTTCGAGCCTCATGCCAACCAAGTGGAGCAATAGAATGACTGGGTTTAGGACTATCCCCAACAGTAGAATTAACATAGGTCTCTAAGATAGTGAGAAATCGTTCATCATAAGAAAAACCGATATGTTCAACATTCCAAAGGCCACTATCCCGAATTACTGCATGCTCTGTGAATTGTCCAAGCCACTTGTTGGTCGGAGCATCAAAGTGTTTCGCAGCTTTAGATAATAACCCTATTGCATTCCTCTCGATGTAAGCCCGGTCACTTGTGCGCCCAGGATCATCGTCAACTTCAACGCCGACAACATAAAGTCTCCTGATGTATTCCGACACTTGCCTTTCCAATTCTGCTTCAGCATCCCTAATTTGTTTTGATGCGCTTTGTTCCTTCATCCAGGTTGATACGATCCTCTCGTTGGGATTCTGATTTAGAATCGCCCTGCCGACATGCCCACGAAATATCGACCCGCGGTGATTTCCCAGACCATTAAATGTTCCCCTATGTTGCTTCAAGCGATTCCGAATTGTCGATTTTGATCCTTTACTGACTGCATGAGTGCCCACCCTTACAATTCTTGGTTGGTTTAATAGTGTTGTCCTGGATTCGTTAGGATCATAAAAGAAATAGATGCCCCGCTTAAATGAATATCTTTCTGAAAGATACTGATCAAGAGTCATAATGGTTCCACCGTTGAAATCAATGACTCGGTCGAGCATGCCGTAAAGTTGATCAAGATGTTTTAAGCAGGCATTCGATTTGTTGGCATTATTAAGCCACTGAACTCGCTTCCCAATGCCTTGACCTTTCAGGGGATTCGCTAACCTGTAGCCATATTGAAGGAGAGGCTGAGATAAAGGCTTTGCGTATTTCGCTCCAGCAAGAAATGTGATAATGGTCCCTGGTTGATATTTGGATTTAAGCTCTGCCAGTACTTTATCAATCCATTCCAGACGCTCAGATAAGTCATGGTCTGACATTACCTTGTTGTACGGGTTAAGGTCAGTATCGGGATGCACCAAACCATGGAGGGCGGATAAAATTCGCCAATCATCGCAATTATTAATGGCAAATTCCTTTGAAGCCATGAAAAGCGGTGAACTGTACAGTTGTCCTGCAGGACATGGCTGCAACTTCTTACTCTTTGAACATGCAACAAGGCAAACTCTCATTCTTCTATAACGGCGATATTAAAGGGAATACAGGGAACTTATATTCCTCCCCTCACTATTGAACAAATGAGCGTTTTGGGGATTGATTTCGAGATTGACCTGCAAACCCGGCTGCAGATGTCCCGACGCGTCCACATCGGCGGTAAGCTCGGTCTCGCCGACCTTTATGAGCACTATCTCACGCGCACCGAGCGGTTCGACGACGAGAATCTGTCCCGAAATTCCGGTCTCCCAAACGTCTTTCAAATCCACCTTGATATTCTCAGGACGAATTCCGTAAGTCACGCCGTATTCCAAAATATGTTTAGTGAGACTGTTACATCCACCCGGCACGGGAAGTTCAAATTTGCCGAATTTGAAGTTGTTTGAATCGTTGTCATACATTACCGGGATGAAATTCATCGCCGGCTGCCCGAGAAAACCGGCGACAAATTTATTTATGGGACTATTATAAACTTCGAGCGGCGTCCCGACCTGCTGGACAGTCCCGTCGAGCATCATCACGATCCTGTGACCCAGGGTCATCGCCTCGACCTGGTCGTGCGTGACATAGATTGTCGTCACGCCGAGTTTCTGGTGAAGCCTCGCGATCTGAGTTCGCATCTCCGCGCGCAGTTTCGCGTCAAGGTTCGATAACGGCTCGTCGAACAAGAATACCTGCGGCTCCCGGACAATCGCGCGTCCGACCGCGACCCGCTGTTTCTGCCCTCCTGAAAGCTGCGCGGGACGGCGGTCGAGCAGCTCGTCCAGCCCGAGCACCTTCGCGGCGTTTTCCACCGATTGATTTCTCGCGGTCCTCGGCACCTTTCGCATCGCGAGTCCGAATTCGAGGTTCTGCCGGACAGTCATGTGCGGGTACAGCGCGTAGTCCTGGAAAACCATGGCCACATCGCGATGTTTCGGTTCGATGTCGTTCACGACGCGGTCGCCGATGATTATCGTCCCGCTTGTCACCTGTTCAAGCCCGGCGACCATGCGGAGCGCGGTAGATTTTCCGCATCCGGAGGGTCCGACAAGAACAAGCAACTCGCCGTCGTTGATCTCGAGCGAGACATCCTTAACGGCATGTACCTTGTTCGGGTATATCTTGTTGATATTTTCAAGGATGACTCGTGCCATGCGATTTGTTTCCCCTAAGATATTAGCATAAAAAGACTTATGCGGTGACAGGCACCCCGATTTCGCCTGTCAAGATATGTAATAAAGTGAAGTCTATCGTCAGGCGAAATCGGTGTGCCAGTCCCCGCAAGGCTACTTTTCATAGATGATCAATCTTAACTCCCCCTCGATGTCCTCGCAGAACGCGGTCGCGAGCCCGACCTCCCATTTTTCGATCTCGACATCGATTTTCCTCGCCCCGACATACGCATCCACTCTGTCGACCGTGTCGGGAAAGCCCACATGAAGGGATATGAGTGGCTCACTGCGGATGATCATCTCGGTGATATTTTTGTCGGGATCTTTTTTATACGTGTAACGAAAAGATTTTTCCGATGAAGGATATTGAAGATGCACCGAAGCCTCATGAACACCGGCGTCCGACCAGTGCGGCTCCAGCCATAAGGTTTCGAATCCGGGACGTCCCGACCTCACTCCGATCAGCCCCTCGATAAGCGCGGCGAGCATCGCGGACGATCCCCAGCCGTCGGTTGGGTATGCCTCGGGACTTGTCGACGCCTCTTTTGTCGCGGGTTTTCCGTCGCGGAAATACCATAGATACGATTCGTCGGATTTATCGATCATCATGAAATAACGCTGGAGAATATTGACCCCGTACAATGGGTACCCGTATCTGAAGCACGCGCGCGCGAGCTCTCCTCCGACAAGCGGCATTATCCCCCCATTCACATATACGCCGGGTTTGAGCCTTTCGTCGCCGAATACACCCTCCGGAAATGGTGGATCGATGCTGAACCATTCGGCGAACGATTTTACGGTGTCCTTTCGCTGATAATATTCCCTGATGATCGACCTCGCCATCTCAGGTGTTGGGAGCCTGCGGTTCATGTCGTATGTATTTGAAAGCGACAACTGCTCGTTCTCATCGACGCCCTCGACAGTGAAATCATCAAGCGGGTACCTGTGACGGTAAAATCGCCCGTTCCAAAGTAATTTATTGGCCCGTTCCCTTAGCTCCTTCGCTTTGATCTGGAAAAATTTCGCATCCGCGCGTTCTCCGATGGCGTCGAGCATCTCCTCGAGAATTCTGTAAGCGTGATAAAGGCCGCTCACGTCGCCGTGCATTATGCCGAAGTGCGTTTTGTCGTCGATTTTCCCCGGCCAGTGGATTTTTGTGAGATCTTCGCGGATGTCGAAATCCCACGTGTCGATCGTGTACGCGCGCTTCGGGAGCTGGTGCGATTTATCCCATCGCCACGGGTGCGTGGTCATGTATTCGAGCCCGTGACGCAGGGCGGGCAGTTTTGAGGCCATCCAGTTTGTGTCGCCGGACGCCAGCCATGCCCTGTACACACCGATGACCGCAAGATATTCGAGGTCAGCTTCTGTCGGGACGCGGACCATGTCGCCGTTGAGATTTACGAAGTCGTAGAATGAGCCGTCCTGCTGCTGATTCTCGATGAAAAAATCGATAAGCGATTTCGGGTCGGGTGTGAGCCAGACCGAGCCTGCCATCATGTGGACATTGTCCCTGAGCCAAAGCCAGGGGCAGTCCGGAGTTCGGTAGCCCTTCACCGTGTCGCCGCCAGACCACACCTTGTCGATCTCGGTGCGCGACTCATCGAGGAAGTAACTTATCCTCCCCCAGAACTCGTCCCATTCGCGATATCCGGTGGATATTGAAATCACACGCAAAGTTTATCACGAATTGCAAGCAGGCAAAAACGCATGACCTCTTACAGGATCGCAGATGTCCCGCCGGCAGTGGCATGCGCGGCCCGCGCATGATTTTACTCCACAAATTTCCGAGGAATTCTCGTCGGGATCAGGCATAAAACCTCGTATGGTATCGTGCCGAGCACTTTCGCGATCTCTCCGGCGGTAATCGTCTCGCTACCATCAGTGCCGATTAGCGTCACGGGTTCGCCGACACCGATAGACATATCGTCCGGCAAAAGTATATGGACAAAGTCCATGCTGACCGCCCCGACAACCCTGCAACGTCGTCCTCTCACAAGAACTTCCCGCTTTCCGCTCGACACTGTCATGAAGCCATCCGCATATCCCACAGGAAGTATCCCGAGGCGGCATGGGGAGCCTGTTTCATTCACAAAACGTCGGTTATAACCCGCGCCGTGACCCGGTCCTATCGACTTGACCTCGACGATCCGCGATTTCAGGTTCAACACGGGCTTCAAAGACATCCTGTGCGGCATGCCCGGCGATGTGTACTCGCCGTAGATCGCGATCCCGGGACGGACCTTGTCGAATTTGTATCTGGGGAAGTTAATAAGCGCGGACGAATTGCTCGCGTGCAGTTTGACATTTTTACCTATCTTGAATTTATCTATCGCTTTTCTAAATGTGTCGTACTGGATGCGCGTGATCGGGCTTTCGGATTCGTCCGCGGATGAATAATGCGTGTAGATGCCCTCCAGCTTCACCCTCGGATAATGCCTGACCGCCTCGAGGAGCCGCCCGAAATCGCCGACCGGCGCTCCGAGACGGTGCATGCCGGTGTCGATTTTAATCTGGATGCGCGCGGGCTTGCCGAGTTTCTCGCTCGCCCCCGCAAGCGCCCGGATCTCATGCGCCGAGATCACGGTCTGGCACATTCCGGACGCCACCACTTCATGAGCGTGTGTCGGGAGCGAATATCCGAGCACGAGGATTTTTATTCCGCGACCCTTGATCCCGCTATGTCTGAGTTCGAGTCCCTCGCCGAGACCCGCGACCGCGAATTCTTTGATCCCAATGTCCATCAAGGCTCTGGCGGTTCCGACAAGGCCGTGCCCGTACGCGTTCGCCTTGACCACGGCGATGATCGACTGGTCGCCGGCGCGTTTCTGAATCTCCCCGACATTATTTTCGAGCGCGGATTTTGAGATCTCGACCCAGATTGGACGGCTGAACGGCATTCAGTCGCGCCTCCGCTTTCCGCCGTCACGCTTGCGGGAATTTTTTCGCGAGAATATTTTGAATGCATGCGGGAGGGAGTCGATGATGTCCCCCGCGACCATTCCCTGCCTGCTCATTTTGTTCGCCGCGAGGTCTCCAGCGAACGCGTGCAGGAGAACTCCGGTGCATGCGATCTGGTACGGGTCCCACGCTATGGTCGACTGTCCCGCAAGGCCGGCCAGAATGCCGGTCAGTACATCGCCGCTTCCGCCTGTCGCCATACCCGGATTTCCGCACTCGACATTGATCGAGATCCGACATCCCGGCGTCTCCCTCGGCGTCACGACGATCGTCCTGGCGCCCTTCAGGACAATTACCGAGTCCGCGAGTTCCGCATACACTTTCAACCTTTCGAGTAAATCGTCAGGCAATTTGTGCGGAGCGGTGAGTCGAGCGAATTCTCCGGGATGAGGTGTGAGAATCGGCGCGCGTTCTCGTCCCCTCAGCAGCGACGGATCATCGATAAATGCTCGAAGCGCGTCAGCATCGATGACAATCTGGTGATCCGGCGTGTCGGGAAAAACCTTGACGCATTCGCGCGCGAAATCAATGGCCTCTTTATGTTCACTCAAACCCGGACCGATCGCGAGGACATCCGCCCATTCGAGGTGCTTTTTCAAATCGGGAAGCCCGAAAATCGAGAAGCAGCCATTCGGATCGCTTGCGGCGACCGGCACCGTCATGATCTCCGATCCCGTTCTGGCCGCCAAAATATGATATTCGGTGACCGGGATCGCCGACAAAACCAGTCCCGCTCCCGCGCGCGATGCGGCTCTCGACGTCAGCTCATTGGCGCCGATCATCCCGCGGCTTCCGGCGACGACAAGGACCTTCCCAAAATCGCCCTTATGGAGCGCGATCTCATCGGGACGTGTCCTGTCGTACGCGAACAGCCTCGCGACCTTCGCAAGTTCGATCGTTTCCATTGTCGGCTGAGCGGGTTCAACAGCCTCGTCCGGGAATCCGATGTCCGCGACAATTACCTGTCCTGAATATTCGACGCCGGCACCTAGATAGAGTCCGGTTTTCGGCAAGCCCATTGTTATCGTCGCGACAGCCGGAATCCCCGCGCCGAGGTAATCGCCGGTAAGGCCGTCGATTCCGGACGGGATGTCGCAAGCTACACATGGCCATCCGAGATTCTGCGCTTCCGATAGCAAATCCGCCGTAAGTCCCTTGATTGTGCCCCGCACGCCTGTACCGAGCAGCGCGTCGACAAAAGCCGCACCGCCCGTGATCGGGGATTTGTTAACCTCGACCGCAAGACCGTTGAGCCATTTGACCGCGGCTTTGAGGTCCTTCGCATTATCAACGGTTTTTACATCGATTATTTCCGGGAGCTGATCGAGGTTGGATTTGCAGTCGGGGGATAATTCTTTCCCGTCGCGAAGAAGAACCACTTTGACCATGCGGCCGTTTTCGGAAAGATATCGCGCTGCGACAAGCCCGTCGCCGCCGTTATTTCCGTGTCCGGCTAGCACCACGACGAGGTCGGCATCAGGTAAATTGTCGAGCAGCCATTCCGCGACCGACCGTCCGGCATGCTCCATCAGCCTCAGGCTGGCGATGCCCATCTCGTCGATCGCGCGCGAGTCGACAGCGCGCATCTCATCCGGTGTCAGAACCTTCATGTTCTTATTCCTAAATCTCTGTAACTACTCCGTTCTCCGAAAAAACTCGAAATAAATCTATCGCCATCTCCGCGAGCCGACGCGCCTCGGCCTCATCCGGAGCCTCGGTCATGACCCTTATCACCGACTCGGTCCCGGACGGTCGAACGAGGAGACGTCCCTTTATTTTATCAAGCTCCCGCGAGAGGGCCTCAATTTTATTCTTTACGTTTTTATCCTTCAGCGCAGCCTGTTTATCTGTCACAGCGATATTCAATTGAACCTGCGGGAACCTGCGCATCTGCGACCCAAGCTCGCTCAGGAGCTTATTCTCGCTTCGCATAAGCATGGCGACCATCAGCGCTGTCAGTATCCCGTCGCCAGTCGTGTGGTAGTCGAGAAAAATCACATGCCCCGACTGCTCACCCCCAATCTTCGCGCCCGTCTCGAGCATTTTTTCGAGGACGAATTTATCGCCGACCGGCGCGCGTTCGAGCTTCCCGCCTCCCGCCCCCAGCGCGGCTTCCAGTCCCTGGTTGGACAGCACTGTCCCGACAATTGTCTTCGGCTGAAGCGCGTTATTCCTGAGGAGGTGGAGTCCCCACATCGCGAGTATCTGATCGCCGTCGATGGTCTTTCCATTTTCATCGATCAGTATCGCACGGTCGGCGTCACCGTCGAGCGCGACACCCATATCGGAGCCGGTTTTGACGACCATATCCCTCAACAGCCCGACATTCGTCGCGCCGCAGTTGACGTTGATTCTCCCCCCATCCGCGATGCAGTTCATCGGGATGACCTGGACACCGAGCAGCGTGAAGACCGACGGCGCCAGCATGCACGCGGCTCCGTACGCGGCATCCACGACAATTTTCAATCCCGAGATTTTGTCCTGCCCGATGTCCATCAGATGCTTCACGTACTCGTCGACTTTCGTGGCCGACTCGAATTTTCCGCCCACGGCAGTCCCGGTCGCGGGATTTTCAATCCCGGACTCCGATTCCAGTAATTGCTCCAACCGGGTTTCGATCTCGTCGGGGACTTTCATGCCCCTGTTGTCGAAGAACTTGATGCCGTTGTCCTCGATCGGGTTATGGCTTGCCGAGATCACGCATCCGAGCGGGTATTCGAACTCGCGGGTCAGGAACGCGACCACGGGCGTCGGCACGATCCCGAGCACATCGACGTGAATGCCCTTCGACATCGCGCCGGAGATGAGCGCACTTTCGAGCATGGGACCGCTCAGTCGGCTGTCACGTCCGATCAAAAGTTTTTTGCTCCAGTTTTTTTCAATAATAAGGTCACCGACGGCTTTACCGAGTCGTAGGGCGAGGTCGGCGGTGATATCTTTGCCCGCCACCCCCCTGATCCCGTCGGTTCCAAACAATTTCGGCATACAGAAACTCCTTCCGGCGCATGTACTCGCCAGTTGGCTAATATTATAGCAGCAAAGGGGCAGGATTTGCGATTGTAATCCGGCGCTGGAGCGCCTAAGTTCTAGTCGGCCTACGTGGCATGCGCGGCTCGCGCATGGATCTATTGACTGCGAATGCGTTTGCTGGCGATTATGATATAATTCAATCTATATAGCTGATTGGAATAGCCTCGTAGCCCGGCATCGCGACCTCCTCACATTACCAAGCTTCCCAAAATCAACCTGAGCGTTGCCGGGATCTATAATTAATTAATGTTGCGGATATTTATACGAGGCGTGTTTGAAATTATCAATGGAACCCGGCAACGCTCTGGACCGGTGGAGTAAGATTGGTCGATTTTTGCGGTCGCGATGCCGGGCTACGATGCTAAATGCGCGGGCCGCGCATGCTACGAGGTTGGGATTTCCCTCTTCGTCACAATCAGATAGACCCGGTCCCAGTGGACGGCGGACCAGAAACGGCCGGAGGGATCGTTGCGAGGGGCGGGTTCGAGATCGGATTCATTTACGAAGTAAAAATGGGGACCTCGGGATTCGTCCCTTGCCTTAGCGGAGCGTGTAAGAGCGAGTCCGATCACCATCGACGATATCGCAGTCAGATACTCGACCCGTGATGAACTACCATTATTAATAAGATTCTCGACGCGCGATGAAGTATCTTTTTTAACGCCGCATGTGAAGAGGTAACCGAAAATTTCCTCGGCATCGTTAAGACGTTCCGATGAACGCTTTAAGGATAAATTCACAGAGAGGTTTCGTCGGACAATATTTATAATCTCGGATGGTTCGAGGCCGTCGGGATTGGAGAACATGCTATCGAGCGCCGCGATTTCATCATCAACCGATTTTGGAATTCCGATATGCGGAATTTTCTCTGCATAAGATGCAGCTTCGGTACCGGCGATGTGACCCATGACCTGAGTGTCGAGGAGGGAGTTGCCGCCCGGACGATTCGCGCCGTGCTGTCCGCCAGCAGCCTCGCCGCACGCGTAAAGGCCGTCCACACCGGTTCCGGCATGAGTGTCGATTAAAATTCCGCCCTGGAAATGCTGGGCGGCGTGACATATTTCCAGAGGCTCATTTTCGAGATCGACCCCACGGTCGCGGAACCAGTCGATGACGTCCGGGTTGATCGCTTTAAGCCGCTCGTAAGGCGAAATTACTCTCCTGTCCCTGATTAACTCAATACCCCTCTCCGAATACCAGTTTTTAACGGTCTCAGGGAGGTTGTCGGGAACATTGAGCAGTTCGGAGTTCGATCGGAAGTCGAGATATATAGATTTAATTTCGCATCTTGCGTTCCATACAGCGATATCGATAGCTCGCGATTCGGACTCAGATGAGATCGGCCACGAGGAACCCTTGTTGAATAGAAGCTCGAGAGGATTTCTTCCGGGAGCAAGTTTTTTGACATCGTAAAGTAGGTCGGAATCATCGGCGATAAGATTTGGTAGGGCGCGCATGAGGCTTCCGGAGCAGGCGAGCGATGTTTTTGTCGACGACAACCCGAACTGGATGAATTCGAGGTTTATCAGTGTTGCGCCAGAACGTATTGCGGCAAACCACGGGGACGGGTCCATTCTCTCGGGAAAGACATTCGATTCGAACAATCCTCCCGGACCTCCGGTCGCGATGATAACGGCCTTCGAATAAATTGTAACCCACTCGTCATCGGCCTCAGAGACACACAGCGCTCCCGCGACCACTCCATTTGTATCTTTTAAAATCGACGCGAGGACTAAATTATCGATCAACTCGATTCTTGTATTTTTAACCGCGGATAAAAGAGCCCGCTGTATGTCCCTTGCTGTGTAAGGACCTGTATAACATGCGCGTGCGAATTTCGATCCGTCTGTGATGAATTGAAGAGGGCGTTTTTTTTCATCGCAGATAAACGGGACACCGAGTTTCTGAAGTTGGTCGAACGCATCGGCGCTATTTTTCGCGAGGATGTCGGCGAGATTAGGATCGCTTACATAGCCTCCGCCTTCATAGATATCTTTGGCGTGATCGACCCATGCACCCGCATCGGTTTCGGATTCGGTTGACGGGAGGGACGCGTGGAAAGCCATGCGGTCGGAACATGCGATCGCGGTGGTGCCGTGATGTCCGGCTTTCCCGCGCGAAATGATAGTGATTTTCAGGTTGGGATTTTTTTCGTGTGCGGAGAGGGCGGCGCGGAGTCCGGCTCCACCAGCGCCGATGATGAGGATGTCTGCAGAGAGTTTTTTCATGCGTTAATTATTCTCATCAAGCGGTGACAGGCACCACGATTTCGCCTGTCGAGATATATGGTAAAGTGAAGCTTGTCATCAGGCGAAATCGTTGTGCCAGTCCCTGCATCATGTCTACGGTTCGAAGACGACCTTCACACCCTGCTTCTCGCGAAGGACGCAGAATGCTTCTGCGTGATCTTCAAGTCTAAAGCGGTGGGTGACTAACCGATCGAACGGATAGCGTCCGGTTTTAAGGCCGAGTTCGACAAGCGAGATCGATTTTTGAAGATGGGACGCGTCACCGGCCCAGACGCCGTGGATTGTGAGGTTTTTATTCACGACATCGCTGTACATTTCGAGTGGGATCGGGTCGGACGGCACCGCAAGTCCGGGATTTACATAAATTCCGCCCCTGCGGAGGATTCTGACAGCTTCGCAGAAGACGTTCGGATCGGCGGTTGTGTCGAAGACAATGTCGACGCCGATCTCACAAGTTTGAAACAGAAGGTACGGCACGATTTCCTGTGGGGACATTGTCGATCTGAATAGGACCTCGTCCGCGCCGAATTCGGAGATTATTTCCGCCTTGATCCCCGGCTCCCTTGTAACGACTACAACCCATTTCGAGCCGGATTCAATAGCGAACGCGGTCTGGAAAGCGGCTACCGGACCGCTCCCGTATATCAGCACAGTCTCTCCACCTTTCAGACTGGCGCGATCGTTAGCGTGACATGCGGTTGTGCCAGAACAGGTCGCGGCGACAAGCACCGATGGATCTATCGACGTATCGTATTTGTAAATCGATGTCCCTTTTCTAAGCAAAATATGTGTCGCGTAATTGCCGGAGAGGTGCGGCGGGTCGGCGGATGAGATATTTATCCCGTAAACTTTTCGTGTTGTACATAAATATCTTTCATTTCGCAGGCAGAAATAACATTCGCCGCAAGTGAGACTCCGTTCCCACACAACCGGCATGCCTTCCGATAAGGGGGAGCCGTCCGCGAGGGTTGCGCCTTCGCCGATTTTTACAATCTCCCCTACACCTTCATGTCCCGGGATAATTGGTAGAGGCGTTCTCGGGTCGCGACCATCCAGTTCGTGAATGTCCGATCCGCAGATTCCGGCCGCTGTCACTTTCGCGAGAACCTCTCCCGGACCCGGGTCGGGAAGATCGAATTCCCGCAGCACGAGCGGTTCGTGAAATTTTTCGAGCACAAGCGCCTTTGCTTTTGTCAAATCGGTCACCGTCCGGTTTCTTGTACCTTAACCCGTCACGGGATACAATACTACAAAATCTCGGATAGCAGCTACCCAACGCTTCCGCTCCGGGTTAGCTGCTACCGAGATGTGATAAAACCTTGTGGAGGAAATTATCCGGGCACAGAACTGGCTCATCGCGGGATTAGTGATATTCATCGCGCTTGCGATCGCCACCGCGCCGTTCAAGTCCGGGCAGAAGAGGCAGCTTCGGCTCCGGATAATGTACGACGAATACCAGGATGAATATTTTCACCGGCTCGCGGACGAGTTCGAGGCGATGCATCCCGAGATCGAAGTTGTCATCGAGCGCGTAACCGGCGGGTCGTGGACCGATTTCGAAATCTCCCTACTGAACGATTACTGGAACGGCACTCCGCCCGATGTCTGCAGGCTTAACGACGGTTGGCTCGACAGATTTATCGGGGCGGGACTTCTCGAACCCGCGCCTCCGGACCTCTGTGAATACCTCGAATCCCAGCCGGTAAGCGACTCGCTGAAGGAACTCTTAATTCGCGACGACCAATGCTACGGCGTCATCCACAGCGCGACATGGCAGGGGCTTTATTACAACAAGGACCACTTCATCGAGGCCGGACTCGATCCTGAAAAGCCGCCACAGACCGTTGATGAACTTCTCGATTACGCACAGAAGCTCGCGAAGTACGATGAAAACGGGAATCTGACCCGGATCGGACTCAGCCTGCGGAAGTCAGGTTACACGCCGGGCACCGCGATGAAATTTTTCGATTATTATTTTTCGAACGGCGGAGAAATTTTCGACGAGTCCCGTCAGCATTGCGCCATGAACAGCGAGGCGGGAGTGAAGACGCTCCAATTTTTCCTCGACTGTCTCTATAAATACAATGTCGACAACTACTCGGTGATCGGGGATACGGACGGATTTGTAAATGGGACTGTATCGATGTTTTACAGGGACCCGTGGGTGATACGGTATCTCGCTGAGAACGCGCCCGATCTGAATTATGGCCTCGCGAACATCTGCACCGGCGAGATTTCATCGTCAAACGGAGGATTCTATCCGTTCTGCGTCGCGACCGGCAGCAAAGAGAAGGACCTTGCATGGGATTTTATCCGCTACATCGTCCAGCCCGATAACATGGCCGAGTACGCCCGTAATGAGAAACAGGTTCCGTTCGATGCCGTGGCGATGCACTATCCCGAATTCGCCGAGAATAAAAATTACATGGTTTACCTGCAGCAGGAGAATGTGAAGGCTGTCCCCGATGTCCCTCATAAAAACGAAGTCCAGGCGCTGATCGGCGAGACTATCGAGAGGGTCTGCAGGGAGAATCTCGATCCCAAAACCGCGCTCGATGAGATGGTCGCGAAAATCGATCCGCTGCTCCAGGTAACGGAACGGAAAGAGAGCGTCAATCCGAAAATCATAAGCTCGAGCATTTTATGGATCATGTTGATCGGATTTATGGTTTATGTTATTGCGTGGTGGAGACGCGACCCGTCCAATCGATGGGGTTATCTGCTCATCGCGCCGATGCTCGCGTACTTCGCGATATTTTTCATCTACCCGATCATTTCATCGCTGACGTTGAGCTTCTGGGATTACAATCCGCTCGACCCGGTGAACCCGTTTGTGGGAATGGACAATTATTCAAAGGCTCTCTTGGACGAAAAATTCATCAAGGCGCTCGCGAACACCGGAATCTATGCGCTTTTCACAGTAGGATTGGGGACCATAATCTCTCTCGGACTCGCGATAGCGCTCAACCGCGCGATTGAAGCAGTCGGGCTTTATAGGACACTGTTTTTTATACCGGTGGTGACGTCGATCATGGGCGCGGTGCTGGTCTGGAAATATCTTTACCAGCCCGACACGACCGGCCTATTCAATATTATTCTCGGGTATATACATCTGAGTCCGGTAAACTGGCTGAACGACGAGCCGTTCGTCGCGCTCGGGTGTTTAATTGTGATGGCGATATGGAAGAACATGGGATTCAACATGATAATTTTTCTCGCGGGACTGAGGGCGATTCCGGATATGTATTACCAGGCTGCGTCAATAGATGGCGCTGGCGAGTGGCAGAAATTCAGGTATATCACGGTCCCGAACCTCGCTCCAACGATACTTTTTGTCGTGGTGACATCGCTGATCGCCACGTTCCAGGTGTTCACACAGGTGGTGGGAATGACGGAAGGCGGTCCGAACAACGGCACGAGGACGATCGTGTATCATATATATGAAACTGGATTCAAGGATTTCCATCTCGGGTACGCGTCGGCGGCTGCGGTGATAATGCTGCTTATTGTCGGGCTGATAACGTGGCTGCAGATGCGTATCGCGCGCGACAGGGCATGAAATGAACAAACAAGACAACATTGTCCGAAACAAATCGACGCTTACTAATACCGTGCGCATTGCCTTGCGAATCGTCACGCACCTATTATTCATAGTCGGCGGATTGATCGTAATCTTCCCGTTCGTCTGGATGGTCCTCACCGCATTCAAGACAAATCCCGAAGCCGCGAATATGACCGAATTCAAACTGCTCCCGCAAGTTTGGCAGTGGGAGAATTTTACGAATTTATTCAGCGATCATCCGATGGCGGTTTATTATCGGAACTCGATTTTCTACACGCTCTTAAGGGCGATACCGTCGATATTTTTCGCTGCGCTGTCGGGATTCGCGATAGCAAAGATGCCGTTCAGGGGACGAGGGTTTGTATGGTTTCTGGTGCTTGCGACATTGATCGTCCCGTTCCAGGTCAGGTTGATACCGCTCGCGGATATGATTTTCGGATGGGGGCTTCGGAACGAGGGATGGGGAGTGGTGTTGCCGGGACTGATGGAGCCGTTCGGGATTTTTCTCTTCGCGCAGGCATGCAGGAGTATCCCGAACAGCCTTCTGGAAGCCGCTAAAATGGACGGCTGCAACGCATGGCAGCAGTTCGTACACATTGTGCTTCCGCTTCTGATTCCGACACTGGCGGCGTACGCGATAATCACATTTATGTGGTCGTGGGGAGAATTCCTGTGGGGATTTATTGTTGTAACAACTCCAGACAAGATGCCGCTTGAGGTCGGAATAAAGGGATTTTCAGGCGAGTTCTATTCGAACGTGGTCCAGACAATGGCTGCCGCGACAGTGTCGGTGCTGCCTGTAATAGCGGTTTTCCTCGCTATGCAGAGGCAGTTCATCAAGGGCATGACACTGTCGGGTCTGAAAGGCTGATAGATAGTGGCGTACGATAAAATCAGCATAGTCACCGACGAAATCTCGCAGGACTTGAGGGAGATTTCATCGTTTCTCGAACGGAATAATATTCGCGCTGTCGAGATTAGAACCGTGGGCGGCGAGAGGGTCCCGAATATCGATAAAAGGATCTGGGAGGAAATAAAAACGCGCGCGAGAAGCGAAGGCTGGAGAGTTCTGGGGTTAAGTCCGGGGATATTCAAGGGGGACTACAGTGACAAGGTGAGGATCGAACGTGAGTTGGACGAAATTTTGCCTGATACGATCGATCAGGCGATTGAAATCGGCGCGGAATTCATCATCGCATTCGGATTCATGGCCCCCCGCGATGTCGGGGTCCCGGGATACATCATCGAAGCTTTGGAGCGGGCATCGGGTTTGTGCGGCGCGGCAGGTTTGAAATTATTAATCGAAAATGAGCCGGGGAGTTTCGCAGACACGGGCGAGCGAACGAGAAAATTGATAGACATGTTCGCGCTTCCGAATCTTTATGTGAACTGGGATCCGTGCAATGCCGGGATTTTCGATAACCCGGACAAGCTCGCTCACTCGGCACGGTCGCTCGGCGAAAAAATTAAGAATGTACATGTCAAAGACGGCGTTCCATCTGCAAACGGCAGCATTTATCCCGCATACAGCCTGATATCGAGGGGTCATGTCGGATGGAAAAAACATCTCGAGGCGTTGAAGGAAATGAAATACGACGGCTGGTTCGGGATCGAGACACATTTCGAGCCGCTGATTGAGAATTCCACGGAGCTGCTCTCTGAATTACGGGGCTTGCTGGAGGAAATCGAGTTCGAATAAACGCATCGCTCACCATGCGGGGACTGGCACACCGATTTCGCCTTACGTTCGGCATCAATCTGGAACAAAATGCGGGAGGCGAAATCGGGGTGCCTGTCACCGCGGGAAAATGCTACAGTTCGGTGACAGGCACCAATTCGGCAAAGAGGGCTTGATGACTGATCGGGCTTGCGCGTGCCGAATTGGTGCCAGTCCCCGAACTTGCAGCTCGAAGGAGCTCACAATGGAGCTTGACAATGTTATCAACCTGATAAAATCGGCGAAGATCATCGCCGTCATCCGCGCGAACGATCCCGATATTGTACGGGAACTCGCGAGGGCATATGTGCATGGCGGGATTAAGGTGATCGAGCTGACAACGTCCATTCCGAGATGGAAGACCGTGCTTGCGGATGTTCTGGACGACATCCAGGATGAGGCGCTGATTGGATTAGGGACGGTGACATCGCCGTACGATGCCGCCGACGCGATCAAGCTCGGGGCGCGGTTTATTGTGACGCCGTACGTTTCCATAGAAGTGATCGAGCAGGTCGACACGGAAACAAGCATTCCGGTGATTCCCGGCGCGCTGACGCCGTCGGAGATCGCGCAGGCATACGAGCTCGGCGCGAACATGGTGAAAGTGTTTCCGGCATCGGCGGTCGGCGGACCGGATTACATAAAAGCTCTTCTCTCTCCGATGCCGAACTGGGAGCTTATTCCGACAGGCGGGGTCACACCCGAAAACGCGATCGATTTCATCAGGGCGGGTGCCGCGGCGGTCGGACTCGGGTCGAACCTCGCTCCGAAGGAACTTGTCAAGGCGGAGAATTATCCCGCAATCGCGCATCACATAAGGAATTTCATCGATTCGTTCAACAGCGAGATAAGGGAGGGAGCGTCGAAATGAAGGTTGTCACATTCGGCGAGATAATGCTTCGACTGACGCCGTCCGGAAATGACATCCTTACGCAGGCGAAATCGTTCAACGCGCATTTTGGAGGAAGCGAGTTCAATGTCGCGGCGGGACTCACGTCGCTCGGATTTCCGTCGAGATTTATCACGCGTCTCCCGGACAACCCGATAGGCCGAAACGCGCTCGGGTCGATCCGGGCGGCTGGGATCGAGACCACCGACGATATTTTCTCAAACGCGGGACGTATGGGGCTTTATTACCTCGAAAAGGGATCGTCGCCTCGACCGAACCGCGTTGTATATGACCGCGCGGGATCATCGATTGCGATAACAGAGGCTTCATCGTACGACTGGAAAAAATATCTCGACGGCGCGGACTGGTTTCACGTATCAGGCATCACGCCTGCGCTCGGACCAGAGCCGATGCTCGCGACCGAAAACGCCGTCAGGACGGCATCGGAAATGGGCATCCCAGTGAGCTTCGACATAAATTACCGTTTGAAATTATGGCCCGTCAAGGACGCTTACAACACACTTCGACCGTTGCTTGAAAATTGCGGGACGATACTATCGACTGAAGAAGACCTTGAGCGGGTGTTTCATATTTCAGGAACCACCCCGGAGGAAATTTCGCGTAACGCGCATAAATTTTTCGGATGTGAGACAATCGCAATCACTCTTCGCGTCTCCAAAACCGTTAAATCAAACCTCTGGGGCGGATGCGCGTACGGTCCGGGCGGTTTCCATCAGAGCAGGATGTACGATGTCGAGGTTGTCGACCGGGTCGGGGCCGGCGACGCTTTCTCGGCGGGATTTATCGCGGGCCTGCTCGAAAATAAGGGCCTCGACTATTCGGTCAACCTCGCGTCCGCGTTCTCGGCGCTCAAACAGACCATCCCCGGCGACATCTGCCCGGTCCCGAAGTCGCAGGTTCTGGAACTCATGGAGAAAGGCTCTGCGGGACGAATCCAGCGGTGAAAAAAATGCAGGGACGTGAACGCGCATTGCGGGCACTCAGGGGGGAGGCGGTCGACCGGGTCCCGATTTATTCTCATTTTAGAAATCCGCGCGCGATCGAGAAGGTCACCGGGATGGATTTCGCGGCTGACCCGTTCAGGGCAACCGCGGCGGCATACAGAATTCTCGAAATCGACATGACGAAGGAAATCTCGGTTCCATATGCAGACGCGCCGCCGGGATATTACATCAACGCGACATCGTACGGGATCAACCGCATACAGCCAGAGGTTTCCAGCCTTGAGGAATTTGTCGATGCCGCGCTGAAGCTCCCCGATTTCGACAAATTAAAAAACGAGTATGATTTTGACCATGAGGTTAAAAAAATATCCGACTGGTTCGAGAAACAACAGGGTGAGGTCGGAGATTCGACACTGATTACCGGGCAGATGGGCGGATGTTTCGATCCAAACTTGGAGAAGTATGGCTATGAGACATTCATGTCGGCGCTTGTTTTGGAGCCAGGCGCGGCGGAGGCCGCGATACGTTACCACTCATGCCTGAGACGTCTTCACTCGGAGGCGTTTGTCGAGGCAGGGAAGTCGGACGTCATTATGTACTGTGACGATATTGCTTCCCTGAATGGACTCCTTGTCAACCCCGAGTTACTTCGCACACTCTGGCTCCCGCATATGCGATTCACGGTCGAACCGCTCATGGATGCCGGGATTTTGGTAATTTATCATTCGGACGGCGATGTCCGCGCACTTTACAGGGACATTGCGGATGTCGGATTTCGGGGGCAGCATCCGCTCGAGCCGAAAGCGAACATGGACCCTGTTAAGATCAAAAAAGAATACGGGGACCTTTTTATTCTATTCGGAGGATTATGCCAGGTGTCGGTGCTGCCGTTCGGGACGGTCGAGGAGGTCAGGGCGGAGGTCAGGAGGCTTCTCGATGGCACGAAAGGCAGGGGATATTTTATCGGATCGTCGGGAATGACCGGACCGGATATCCCCCCGGAAAATGCGTTGGCATGGATAGACGAGGCTAAGGAATACGGCCGAAAATCTGGGAATCTTTAGGTCAAATGTATAAGTTTAATGAAATTACTTATAAAAACTTGCCCAAACCTGGAACTTTCATCATGTGGATGATCGGTGAGAAGGAGGAGCAGAATCCGTCTCTTTTAAACGGGCAGGCTTTAAACATCGCAGATAAAAATTTCGCCGGGGTCCTGGCTGTTCCGCGAGCAGGGAAGCTTGATATCCGAAGTCCGAAGTACTTTGAGATCTTCGAAGCGGCGGTAGATGCGGCAAAATCCAATGGACTCGAAATCTGGCTCATGGCGGACCCGAGGCTGGCGTCCGACAGCATTATCAATGATACGGGTGAAGCGCTGGAGGTCCTGATTCCGATCGTTTTGGCTAGTGAAGATTCAGTAATCCCGACACCGGGACTTCGACCAACGCACATGCATCAGGGCGGGGGAATAAATTATAAATTAATCGGAATTGAGCGTTCGTATTCCCTTGGTGAAAACGAGCAGCTTGTCTTTCCACGGTATCGTACGAATTTCTTCGACTATTCGAACCCGTGCATGTGGGCGTTCTGGGAGGAATATATCGGGGAGGTTTTCGAAAAAATCCGGGGATTCACCGGGCTTTGCTGGGATGAACCCGGGTTCTATTGCGACGGAGGCAGATTCCCATATGGCAAATACATCACCGGGGAATTTCTCAGGAGGTTCGGTTACGACATCGGCGACCACCTCTTGAGCCTGCTGATCGATTCGCCCGACTGGAAGCATATAAAAATCAGGAACGATTATTACAGCCTCATAAATTCGATAGTCGCGGACTCGAGGAGCGCAACCACGGATCGATGGACCTCTGGAACCTGCGGCCGTACCAGACCGCGTCGTTTACGGATATCGGCGAGTGCGAGAAATTGGTCGAGCCTGATAAAGGACCGGATGTGGTCTATTCTCTCGTCCTTGCGCGAAGCCTATCTCGAAAAGGCCCGAATCGGGGGCTTATCTACTCGAACCTGTGGGGGATCGATTTCGGGCGCGAGCAAGATTCCGTACCGGTTGAAATTCTCGACTACTGGGCCGATTTGCTCGGACTGTTCGGGGCGAGGTGGCTTGCGCATGCGTACGGCTGGCCGGGGACGAGATTCAAAGACCTGAATTTCGGTCCCGGATATCCAGACCACCCGACGTGGGAACGTTTCAAATCGGTCAATGCGCAAATCAATAAATCAAATTCCGACCTGAACTACGGCGAGCAGGTCGCGGATGTCCTTGTAGTGTATCCACTCGAAAGTTTTTACGCTGTCGGACGGGATGATCACCGGGAGATGACGTGGGAATTTGTCCGATTGATCGACAGGTTGACGCGATCCGGTTATCAGGTCGATGTTGTGTCGAGCTCATGGCTTGCAGACGCGAAGATAGAGGATGAGTCGGTAATCCTGAACGGCTGCGAATACAATTCTATTATTCTCCCGCACTGCAATGTAATTTCGGACATCGTTTATAAGTTAATCAATGAAACTGCCAACGCTGGAATACCGGTGATTGCCGGCGCTCATGGGGACGGAATCAGGCACATGTCGGGGATGCCTGCTGTCATGCCCCAAAGCGCTGTAATCATTGGCAGGGATGATGATCCGATGGAGGTAATCGGACAAACGATCGAGCCGACTTTTATCCTCCCCGACAGCGCATTGGGAAACGTGTTCAGGACATCGTCCGGTTACAGAATCCACCTTATTCCGGATCGGCCATTCGGGAAATTTTCCGGGATTTTCGAATACGCGGGATATAAGCTTGATATAAAATCAAGGACAACGCCTTACATAATCGAGCTTCCGTTTGAGGATGAGTAGTTACAGGATTTCGACAACTCGATTCTCAGCAGCCGACCTCGCGACACAATCGACAATTTTCAATTCCTGAACGCCGAGCTCGCCGGGGGTCTCGACCGACCCGTGACCCCGTATCGCGTGCGCGAACATACGGTGCGGCTCATATTGATCGATCAGGGACGAGATTTTGTTGGCGAGGTCCGGCATGTAAAGCACGTGGGTCTCGCCCGGCCGACCGGCGTCCCACAATTCACCGCTGTACAGTTCCGACGTCACCCACTTAATGCTGTCCTCATCGCGTCGTATCATCCCGTCCGTGCCGTAAATTTCAATCGAGTCCGCGGACGCGGCGAAGCTCGATAAAAACTGCCCGATTGTTCCATCTGAAAATTTCACCGACGCTCCGGTCGTCTCGTCAATCGGAAACATTTTCGGATTGACCGAACTCGATGAAATCGCGGCGACCGTTTCGATTCGCTGATCCAGAATGAACTGCGCGAGGTCGAGATGATGGATGGCGAGTTGTATGAATGACCCGCCGCCGATCCGGTCGGGACAGCTCCGCCAGTTTCCCACGTCAGGAGGATTTTTCAGATGATTCACATGCGCGAGCGCGGAACGAAAAACTGTGATCTGTCCGAAACATCCGGCCTGAACCATCGACCTGATCTGCCTGTAGACAGGGTCGCTCCTCTCCATCATCACAACGCCGAGGAGTTTTCCGGTTTCGTTCGCGACATCGACCATCTCCTGCCCTTCGGCGACATTTCGAGCGAGCGGTTTTTGGACGAAGCAGTGTTTTCCGGATTTTAAGGCGTCGATTGCCTGGGACCTGTGGCAGTCGTTAGGGGAGTTGAGGATTACCAGCTCGAAGTCTTCTTTCAGGAAGGCCTGATAATCGGTGTGACGTTTCGGAATGTCGAATTCATTGGCGATACGGTTTACATGATCAGGATTTAAATCCATGACACTGATGAAATCGAATTCGTTGAAGCGGCGGATACGTCGGAGGACGGTCGGGGTGATACCGCCGCATCCGGCGATGCCTGTTCTGACGGGTTTTATTTTGTGGATGTTGGTCATTTGAATTCAGGCGCGGACGTGACGTCCGTGAGACTGCCGGCCAGAGGCCCGCGCTCCTGATATTTGTGTGTTATATAATTATTGAATAATTGAAAGGTTGTTGAAATTAAGGGTACGGGAGATGCCGTTGGCTGTAATTTTTAATACCCGGGAGTTCAGATCGGAATTTACGAATGGTCCTGAATATAGTTTGTCCTTCGTGTAATCCCAGACCGCACCGTTCAGACTCCTGATCTCGCCGTCCCATGTGAATTTCATCGTGTCGCCGTGACGGTTTGCGTATATCACGATCGGTCCGGAGTCGGTTTGTTCAAATACGGGATCATGGCGTGAGGAAATTTCGGTCAGGAATTCATCGAATGTGGTTCCTTCAGACGCGCTTCCGACTTCACATATGATCGCGGTTTGTCCGGCCGGAATCTGCATGCGTTGCGCTGGCGGAAAATCCTCGTTCGGCTCGTCGAACCATTCGCCCGGAGTGCAGACATAAACCGCGATATATGTATCCCCATCCTCGCCGACAATCCAGTTTCCGACGTTCTGACGATTCAGACAGTCGGGGACATACAGCGTTACATGATTGTGGGTCGTCTCAGGAGGGATGTCGTATGCGACAATGATCGTGTTTTCATGCTGGAACGTGCGCTCGAACGGCGACGATGAACACAGCTTCTGCGGATTGGTATATGTCCCCTTCTGCGCCTGTACGCTGGCGGTCAGCATGTGCGGGTCTTCGGGAAAGAACATCGCCAGCTCATACGCCGAATAATACGGATGAAGCGAAAAGAGCGTCGTGTTTGCGGCAGAACCTTTCCAGGTAACGTCCCAGGTGTGCTGCTGGATGGGCTGGAGGATTCCGCCCTGCAGAGAACCGATCCCGTAATCGTCAGTCATGTATGTATATTTATAAACCGGCGAATTCAGAAGCTCCGAATAACGCATCTGATTGCGCACGCGCTTGACCTCGGTATGCACATACGGCCTTTGATCGGTCCACGCGATGTCGGCGATCACGCGCGGACATCGATACGATGAATAGACGCCGTTCAGCGCCCATGAGTGAAATTCCTCCGGCATGTCGATTCCGCCGAAGTAGAGATAGGCGTAAGTCGCGGCAGTGTCGTAATCGCCGCGCACGACTGTCGGGTCGTACATTCGCGAATGGCCTCCGCAGTACCGTCCCTCAAGCGATTCCGCCGCCATGTCGGCTAGCAGAAGATCGATGATCATCCCCGCCTGACGTTTCAACATCGGATCGTCAGCGAATTCGTACAACAGGAGCGACGGCGCCATGTAAGTGTTGTAATAATGCGGCGAATCGAACTCACCCTGCCCTATAGTTGTTGTGATTCGCGTCCACTCGTTGATCCAGCCCACGGCGTCATCGTAATTTTCCTGAGTCGATCTACCGGTGAACCATTCGCGCGCCGATGTCTCCGGCCATTCCTGGCTCGCGAGAAGCAGCGTGGTGTAATACATGAGCCAGTGATTCTCGGTGTCGCCTCTATAGATTTTATTCTCGCAGATTCCGTCGCGGATCAGGTCTTTTATATCGTCCGGGAGATATTCTTTTGTGCATTCATAAAATGATATGGCTGGGAAACCGTCGAACATCGAGTGTCCGAAGTCGGAGAACCTCGCGCGGAGGTCGTTCCAGAGATCATCGGACGCGCGTCCCTCTCTTATTAACGGGATTGCCTGAAACAGGTCGACATGCGCGCCCTCTTCAAGATTCGCAAGCCTTTCGTCGCACTGGTCGGCCATCGCGACACCGGCGTCATTTGCGCGCTCATCGAAATTTTCGACAAAATCGTCGCGATACTCATCTCCTGGCGGGACAGTCGAATTGATTTCAAGCGTGCTGGGCGCATCTGACGGCGGTTCCTCATCGCCGCGATACAATTCACCCTGCCAGAGGTCTTTTATCACCGCATTTTCGAGAACGATGTCGCCGTTTTCATCGGTGTAGTGAGACCAATTCACGCCTCTATTATTGCTGACATAAAAACCGTCGCGAGCGCCGGCATAGATGAGGTTGGGATCATTTTTGTCGACCAGGAGTGCATAGACAGGCGAGAATTCGCCGAAACCGCCGGTGTAAATGTCCCAGGTCACACCGTTATCACGGCTGATCCCCACACCGTGATAAAGTCCGCATAAGATCTCACTCGGATTTTCAGGATGCTGGATGATTTTATTCACTACTTTGTCAGGACTTTCGATGCTGGTGAATGATTTCCCACCATCGACTGATTTCCACAAACCGCCGCCGTCGGTGCCGACCCAGAAAATCGCGGGATCGCGCGTGTCCTGCCAGATCGATCTGACCGCGACGTCAGGATCGACTTTCACATACGTTTGTCCGCTGTCGGATGTAATGTAAAGTCCGTCTTCCGTTCCGATCAATAAATGATTTATGTCATTACGATCCATAAGGAGGCAGTCGGTATACCTGAAGGGCTGCGGATCGCCGGGACGTGACCATGTCGCGCCGCCGTCATAGCTGTAATAAAGACCGTACGCTCCCGCAGCCCAGACCTGGAGCGGGTTTTCTGGATTGAGGGCCATGTCCTGGATTTCCGCCATTGTCCACGACTCGCTCAGACTCCAGTTCCTGCCGCCGTCGGAGCTTGCGAGCACGCCGTTTCCGCAGGCGGTGTAGAGATATTTGCCGTACGGGCACACCGCGAGGCCGCTAGTGATGATCGTGTCCCACGCCATGTTCTCCCAGGATTTACCGCCGTCAACGGACATCTGCGGACCGGTTGTGCGCCAGCGTTCGCCGACATTGTCGCCGGTGTAGAAGTAGATGGTGCAGAGGAGCGCGGATTCGGTCGGGTAGTCGGATGCATCAGACCCGGACGGAGTCGCGGCGATGCAGAATGAAGCAAGGAGAAGGAAGGTCAGGGTAAACCACGGAAATCTCATGATGTCCTCCCGGTGACGGAGTCAGGTATGGGAGGGATTATACACCAAGCATAAGCGTCACGGACAGGAATGTCCGTGCGACTCGGTCACGCACTGGAAAGTGCGTGCTACATGCGCGGGCCGCGCATGCCACGTCAATCATCCCTGTACGGTAGCGTCCTGCCGCGGAGTTTCACACGTGCTTTGCGACCTCGGTCTTTAGAAGCCATGTTGTTCAGGACCTTAGATACACCCTTTTCATCAGCCTTGCGGGATGATTCCTCATTTTTTCCGGATTTTTTCTCCTCATCAGGCTTCCACCAGCAGCCCGGACCGATCGTGTCGACGCCGTATCGGTTGCGTATGCGGTCGAGTGCGGTCTCCAGATTCTGCCTCCGCTCATTTGTAAAATCGCGCGCGAATTCGAGCCGCATCTGATCGTCGCGCGGGATGAGATTTCCATATGATAATACGAGGCCGCGCAGACGCACGCGCCTGATGAACATACTTTCGAACATGTCGGCGACAATTCTCCCGAGGATCATGTCGAGGCCAGTCGGCGGGATCGCTTTCATCCTGCGCGACGGCGGGGTGTCGGGATACCGTATCTCGATCCCCACCGACCCCGCCTGCATCCCGGCGTTGCGAAGGTCGAGGCCGAGTCCCGCCACGAGAAGTTCGAGCGAGCTTTTGATCTGCTTCGGGCAATAGAACAGTTGTTCCAGCATGACCTCGCGCTTGATGGGCTTGGGTCCGCGCTGCCTCCTTCTCGGCCTGGGATCGTGACCCATCGCGGCGCTGTGCAGTTCAAGCCCTTTCGGACCGAACGCGGCCTCGAGGGTCTGTGTCGGGACCATCGCGAGCTCGCGCACGGTGTGGACGCCTAGCCACCTGAGCCGTTTCGCGATCTGCACCCCGACTCCGGGAAGCACGCTGACGGAATAGTCGGCGAGAAAATCGCCCTCGCATCCGATGGGGACCTCCCGTATGCCGAGGTCGCCGACATCGCCCGCCCTCATCGACGCGAGCCTCGCGATCAGCCTGCTCGCGCCGAGTCCCGCGCGGCTGGGGAGATTGACCTCGCGCCTGATCGCGTCCTGCAGCGCGCCGATGAGCTTCGCGGCGTTCGGGTAGAGGCGGTCGGTGCCGGTGAGGTCGAGCGTGAACAAGTCGAGCTTTTCGGGGTCGACGATGGGGACGAATCTCTCGCTGATGTCCTGTACCGTCTCGGCGGCGCGGTAATAGTCGGCGGGACGCTCGGTGACGATTTTCAATTCGGGGAGGAATTTGCGGGCGGAGTCGGGCGTGATGCCGGCGCGGATACCGGCACGGTAGGCGAGAGGAGAGGTCGCGACAATGAGTCCGCGGTTGCCGACAGAGCCGACAACGACGAATGGGACATTGTTGAGCGCGGGGTTGCCGGACTGCTCGAAGAGTACGGGCAGAGGCGAGAGATTGAGGAAGGCTATTTTGTCGGAGTCGGGCATTTGTTATTTTGGACACGCACTGGAAAGTGCGTGCGACTCAGTCACGGACTGGAAAGTCCGTGTTACATTACGCGGGAATTTTCTCCTCCAGGACCGCAGGCATCACGCCGGCTGGACCGCGGACGTCACGTCCGCCATCACTAACATTTACACTCTCATCAATGCCGACATCGTCCGGATATACCGGTATCGTCGGTTTGATGCCAAGCTTCACGTCGGGAACCTCCTGCTTCTTCGACCTCTTTATCTGCAGCGCGTCATTCAGCGGAACGACTTTATCGACAACCAAAGTCGCCATGCCGTGCTCGACCTGCACCTTTCCCTCCATGCACAACCCGCCGTCCGCCTTCGCCCTCAGCACGACCGCGTATTTTTTGTACGCCTCGGGAAACACGACCGTGTCGAACGTCCCGCTCAAATCCTCGAGCGAGATCATCGCCATCGGGTCGCCCTTGTCCTTCGTCATGGCGGGCTTGAACGATACGAGGATGCCCCCGACCCTCACGCGCCTGTTTTCGAAGTGGACCATGTCGACGCCGTTGACCATCCCCGCATTCTTCATCGCCCCCTTCAACGGTTCGAGCGGGTGCATCGACACAATCATACCGAGCACATCGACCTCCGCCTGAAGCTGCTCGAAGAGAGAATAGTCGCGATGCCACGACGGGGCGGTGGTTCCGACATTGACCGTCACGTCGCCATTCAGTGCCGCCTTCCTGGAAGTATTCTTGAAAAGCAGCGGCTGGCGGGGCGATTTCGCGGGACGGTGAATCTTCGCCTTCATCGCCTCGGCAAGCTCTCCGAGCAGAACCGGACGTGTGGCGTGCATCGACCGGAACGCCCCGACCCTCACCAGCGCGTGCGTCTGTTCATACCCCACGCCGGTCCGCGCGAGAAAATCCGCGACCGACTCGAACGGTCCACCCGTGTTTCTCGCGAGCAGAATGGAATCGATCGACTCCTCGTGCAGGCATCCGACCTGCTCCAGACCCAGGATAATCCGCATCGCCTTCCCGACACATTTTTTCTCGCTTCGATTGACCTCGGGGAGCTCGACCGAGATGCCGTAGCGGCGCGCATCGCGGAGATAATAGTCCGCGGGGAAATATCCGCCGACATTCGCGACCCGGGAGGCGAAAAATTCCGCCGGGAAATGCGCCTTCAGATATGCCGACTGCCACGCGAGTATCGCGAACTGCGCCGCGTGCGCCTTGCAGAACGAGTAGCCGACAAACGATTCCACCTGCTTCCAGATTTTTTCTCGCGACTCCCCGCTTATGCCCCGCTCCTCGCATTTCATTATAAATTCACGCTCGAGGTCGGTCTTCGCGGTGCGGCTGTCGAGGGCTTTCCCGCTCATCATGCGCCTGAGGAGGTCGGCCTGTCCGAGCGACACTCCCGCGACCTCGTGCAGCACCTTCAGAACGTCCTCCTGATAGACAATAACCCCGTACGTGTCCTTCAATATCTCCGCCATCCTCGGGTGCGAATTTTTTATGAACTCGGGATTGTGGTGGCGCTTGATAAATTCCTGCATCATGCCGCTTGCGGAGACGCCGGGACGAATCAGCGCGGTCGCGGCCATGTGCATGTCGTAGGACGGGGTCCCGAGTTTCCGTATGAGGCCCCTGATCATCGGCGACTCGGCATCGAAACATCCCACCGTGCCGCCCCTCCTGAAAAGCTCGATTGTCGGACGGTCCTTCGAGAGGGTGTCCATATCGTCGATGTCGATTCCTATTTCCCCCCCGTTGCGCTTTATCGCCTCGATCGTGTCCTCGTAGCAGCCGAGACCCCTCTGCGAGAGGAGGTCGAGCTTGATGAGGCCGACATCCTCGCAGTCGCGCATGTCGTACTGCGTGATCACAAATCCTTTCGCGGCGCGATTCAGGGGCGCGTAGCGCCAGATCGGCTCCGGCGACAGCACAAGTCCGCCGACATGCACCGACTGGTGTACCGGGAGTTCCATAATCTTCTCGGCGTTTTCGAGAATGGTCTTCAAAGGCTCTTCCCTGATGGGGATCTCGCCCGCGACCGGATGCTGCTCCATCGGACCGCCGTCCCACCATGTCGGAAGATACAAAGACCACTTCGAAATTTCCTGGTTCGAATAACCGAGGGCCTTGCCGGTCTCGCGGAACGCCGCCTTCAGCCCGAGGGTGATGATGGTCCCGACACTCGCGACCTTGTCGCGCCCGTAGCGCTCCTCGACATAACCGACCATCTCGTCGCGGTGCGTCCATGAAAAATCGAGGTCGATATCCGGCGGACTCGATCGCTCGGGATTGAGAAATCTCTCGAAATAAAGGTCATAGCGGACCGGGTCTACCTGCGAGATGTCGAGTCCATAGCTCACGATCGAGTCGCCAGCGGAGCCTCGTCCCAGAGTGCGGTAGCCGCGTTTTTTGGATTCCTCGACCACGTCCGAGACGATCAGGAAGAAGTTCGCGAACCCGTGCTCATCGATCACCCTCAGCTCCATGTCGAGGCGCGACTGGAGCGCGGGGGTCCAGGTTTTGTATTTTTGTTTCAGGCGCGGGACGACGATATCCTTCAGGCGGTCGATTGGACACCTGCCCTGCGGGAGGTCGGGCGGAGGGGGGATGAGCCATTTTCGCTCCGGCCATTCCCACGCGCACCGTCCGGCAAGATCTCTCGCGTTTATCATGGCCTCGGGCACGTTGAAATCGTTATAGGGGATCTCGAATTCGGACGGCGCCTTGAGGTAGCACGCGTGATCGACCGTCGGGATTTTGTCCCTCAGGCATTTCCCGACCCGCATCGCGGTGAGGATGGCGTGCGCGAGATATTCATCCTGACTCGCCATAAACACATTGCCGGTCGCGACAGGGGGACGTCCGAGCCGGCGGCATTCTTTTATCATGGCGAAAAATTTTCTCTTCGTGACCGACCTCTCGCCCCAGACGATCTCTCCGAAGAGACGTCCCGGCGGAATTTTTTCGTGAAGCTCCCTGAAAACCTCCGGCATGTCCGCGATGACAACGAAACCCTCGTGCGCGTACTTTGAGGCGATCTCGACCGGGTCGAACCATGATTTTTCGCTCCCGACGTTAACGCCCGAGATGGTGGCGAGTCTGGCGACATCCTCCGATTCATCACGTTCGAGATGGAGGATGCTGACAATCTCGGAAAGACGTCGGAACGCCTCCAGATTTTCGGTAAGCAGTATCAGCCTTCTTCTGGGGTCGAGCGGGTCGGCGATCTGCGCCCCGATGAGCGGCGCGACGTTATGTTTCGCGCAGCTTTTGACGAATCTCGGGACAGCCCAGAGCCCGTCGCGGTCGGTGATCGCGAGGTGGGTGTAGCCGAGTCCGGCGGCCCTGGCGACGATGATTTCCGGCAGCGTAGCGCCGCGTCGCATCGAGTAGGCGGAGTGGATATGAAGTTGCGGAACGATCACGGTATAACTCCTTCCGGTCCGAAAACCTGAAAGGATTATACCACAAAACACTTAAAATTTGTATAGTAAAAAGACATGCACTAGAAAGTGCATGCGACCCGGTCACGGACTGAAAGTCCGTGTTACAGGGCTATCTCCAAACATGTAACACGGACTTTCAGTCCGTGACCGGGTCGCACGGGCTTTCCAGCCCGTGTAAAAAAAAAATTGACAAAAAAACCTCCAACTTGTAAGTAAATCCCCACCCCAAACGTTAAACATATGACAGCTTCCAATGAGGTGAGAAAAAATGATCCATGATGAAAACACCCTTGCTAGAAAAATCTCCCGTTTACCTGAAACTGACCGTGCAAGCTTCTCAGAGCGCAAAGATTTCGCTCTCATCACCGAGCGTAAGGGCGCCTATCTGCCTCACTGGATCGCGGAAGGCGCTGTATATCATGTCACCTTCAGGCTCCATGACGCATTACCGGATAGTGTCCGGGAAAAACTTGAGATGGAAAGGCGGCTGATAATTGACCCCGTAAAAAATTCAACGGGACCGCTTACAAAGTTCGAACGAGAGCAACTCCTTTACCATCACTCCGAAAAAGTCGACCGCTACCTCGATGCCGGATACGGATCGTGCCGGCTGCAGAATACTGAGATTGCAGACCTTACCGTCGGTGCGCTCCAATTTTTCGAGGGTAAACGCTATAGCCTTTACTCCTGGTGCGTTATGCCAAATCACGTCCATGTTGTCGTCCAGCCTTGTGAGAAGGAGGAATTGTCGAAGATTCTACAGTCGTGGAAGGGATACACATCGAGAGAAGCGAACAAGCTGCTCGGGAGATCGGGACAGTTCTGGATGCCCGAGTATTTTGACCGGATCATGAGAGACGACCAAGAATTAGTAAGAAGCATCGAATATGTTTTTGATAATCCCGAGAAAGCCGGTTTGAGGGACTGGAAATGGCGATGGAAGATAATTTGAGCGGCATGCACTGGAAAGTGCATGCGACCCGGTCACGGACTGGAAAGTCCGTGTTACACATCTATCAAAACAAACCCGCTGGCCTCGATGCTCTTGATCTCGATCTTATCGGACTCGGTTATGCGAGCCTGGTCGCCTGATTCGAGCTTTTTTCCGTTAACAGATATTTTGCCCTTGTACAGGTAAATATATACGTGCCTTTTGGGGCCGGAAATGTGGAGCAGTTCAGTGCCGGCGTCAGGTTCGCAGCGGTAGATTGTCGCGTCGGTGTTGAACGTCACGGTGTCCGGGATTCCCTGTCCCGACGCCACCGCGAACAGCCTGTTTTTGAACGACCCGGGAGGATAAGTGCGCTGGTCGTAGGACGGTTCGAGGTCGGGCTTGTCGGGACGTATCCAGATTTGGAAAAGGTGCACAGGCTCGGCGCCGTAGTTGAATTCAGAGTGCATGATCCCCTTCCCCGCGCTCATACGCTGCACGTCGCCGGTTTTGATAACACCCCGTCCGCCGCTGCTGTCCTCATGCGTGAGCGCCCCGGAGAGCGGGATTGTCACGATCTCCATCTGGCGATGAGGATGCATCGGAAATCCGCCGCCCGCCTCGACTACATCGTCATTGAACACCCTGAGCTTGCCGAAGCTGACATTTTTCGGGTCGTAGTAATCGTCGAACGAGAACAGCCAGTATGTTTTCAACCAGCCGTGGTCGGCAAAGTGACGGTCGTCCGATGGAATAATTTTGAACAATTTTGCCTACCTCGATTTCGCAAAGGATCTACCTGAATTGTACTACATAGTTGGGCTAATGATAAGCCGCATCGACTGCCGGGTGTGTTATAAGGGTAAAGTGTCGGCACGCTCATTAACATTCGCGTCTCCGATACAGAAACGGCTTGGAGATGATCTAATCGTCATCCCTGATTTTCAGCGCGGTTAAAAATGCCTCCTGGGGGATCGAAACAGAACCCACCATCTTCATCTTCTGCTTGCCCTTCTTCTGCTGTTCGAGAAGTTTACGCTTTCTGGTTATGTCGCCGCCATAGCATTTGGCAGTGACATCCTTACGTAGGGCTTTGATCGTCTCTCGCGCGACAATCCGTCCCCCGACAGCGGCCTGGATGGGGACATCGAAAAGGTGCCTCGGGATTGTCGAGCGGAGCTTCACGACCATCGCCCTGCCCTTTCGAATAGCGGATTCATTTTCGGTGAGAAATGTGAGGGCGTCGACAACCTCGCCGTGCACGAGGATGTCCACTTTCACGAGTTTCGTGGATGAGTAACCGATGTGCTCGTAATCGAGCGACCCGTAACCCTTCGTACCGCTCTTGAGCTTGTCGTTGAAATCGATGATCAGTTCCGAGAGCGGGATTGTGTACTTGATACTGACGCGCTCGGTGCCGATGTAATCCATCCCTTTTGAAATCGCGCGTCGCTTGTGGGCGAGCTCCATCACGGGACCGATAAATTCTTTCGGAGTGACAATAACACAGTCGCAGATTGGTTCCCGGAGGTCCGCAACGCGCGTACGGTCCGGGAAATCCGCGGGCGATTCGATGTATTCGACATGCCCGTCGGTGAATTCAATTTCGTAGCGCACGGTCGGGACGGTCACGACAAGCTCGAGCTGGTATTCCCGCTCGAGACGCTCCTGAACGATCTCCATGTGGAGGACACCGAGGAATCCGAGACGGTAACCGAATCCCAAAGCGGAGGAAGATTCCTTCTGGAAGCTGAATGACGCGTCATTCAGGTGGAGTTTGTCGAGCGCGACGGATAAATTTTCATACTCCTCGGGTTCGACCGGATAAAAACTCGCGAAGACCATCTGTTTGGGCTCCCTATATCCCGGAAGCTGCTCGACCTTGCCTCTGGAGCCCGCAAGAATTACGGTATCGCCGACCTGGGCGTCTTTGACCTCCCTGATTGTGGCTGATAAATACCCCACTTCCCCGGCTCTTAACTCGTCGATCTTCTCAGGCCAGGGCGTGAAGATGCCGATCTCGTTGACCTCGTACTTTCTCCCGGTCGCCATCATTTCGATATGGTCGCGCGGATGAATGACACCGTCGACAATTCTGAGGTAGACGACAACTCCCTTATAGGTATCGAAATGGCTGTCGAAAACCAGCGCTCTGAACGGTTTGTCCGGGTCGCCGGTCGGAGGGGGTACCTCTTTGACTATCCTCTCGATAACATCGATGACACCTGTCCCGTCCTTCGCTGAGACATCGCTGATCTCGTCCTCCGAACCGCCGATCAGGTCGACAACCTCGCGGCGGATATCATCGGGACGGGCCTGCGGGAGGTCTATTTTATTAAGGACAGGGATAATCGCCAGGTCCTGCTCGAGCGCGAGATAAAGGTTCGCGAGCGTCTGAGCCTGCGGACCCTGAGCCGCGTCGACAAGCAGCACCGCCCCCTCGCACGCGGCAAGTGAACGGCTTACTTCATAGGAAAAGTCCACATGACCGGGCGTGTCGATGAGATTCAGCTCGTATTTTTCCCCGTTTCTCGCCGTATAAGGGATTCGAACGGCGACAGCTTTAATGGTGATGCCGCGTTCGCGCTCGAGGTCCATCGTGTCGAGCATCTGCTCGCGCATGCGCTTTTTGGGGACCGCGCCGGTGAGTTCGAGTATGCGGTCGGCAAGAGTCGATTTGCCGTGATCGATATGGGCGACAATCGCGAAGTTACGTATGTGGTCAAGGTCTGTCATGGACTTCTGTCGCAACGCATTTTAACGAAGCCGGGATTGTTTCACAATGAGGCACGGAGTAAAACTTGAATGACACTCCAGCCAACCGACAGAGAATCCGCTCCATAACTGTCGCGGTTCTGTTGGTGATTGCAGGGGTTGCTATTGAAGAATCCGCTCCATAACTGTCGCGGTTCTGTTGGCGGTTATATGAGATTTCTATTGAAGAATCCGCTCCATAACTGTCGCGGTTCTGTTGGTGGTTGTATGAGATTTCTATTGAAGAATCCGCTCCATAACTGTCGCGGTTCTGTTGGTGGTTGTATGAGATTTCTATTGAAGAATCCGCTCCATGACTGTTGCGGTTCTGTTGGTGATTGCAGGGGTTGCTATTGAAGAATCCGCTCCATAACTGTCGCGGTTCTGTTGGTGGAAGAATCTTTTCATACAGAACCGCGACAGTTATGGAGCGGATCTCTTTCTCGAAAGACGGGCGAGAGTTATAGCCAGGTCCTGGCTTCCCAGGAGCTTCAATATACCAAGGTAAACACCCGCGCCGATTATCATCGCTCCTCCAAGATAGATCACCAGATGTCCCGAGCCATGGACGTCACCGACAAGACTCTTATAGCCAATCAACGCTCCCGCCTCGACAAGCCCGCCCAGCGCCATCTGGGAAAGTCCCTTAAAACCGATCGCCTTGAGGAGCGAGACGGAAGGGTCGCGCTTGATAAACCTTACGTGGAGGATCCATATCGAGACGAAGAGGACGAACCAGGCCACATGGCTGTTTGACATCGGTAATCCCACAAAACCGAAATATTTTGTCTGGTTAATCGCAAGAAAGTAGTAGGCAATAATTGTCGCGACACCGAGAACGGCAGGCGTGCGAGTGTCCTTGTCGGAGAAAAATGTCCGGGCCGTCAACAACACCAACGACATTGGGAGCATCGCCAATGAAAACCACCAAAGGGCGACAGCGACCTGGTTAGTCGCGTCCCCTGTGAAATTCCCGCGCTGATATATGAGCTCGATAACTTCAAGCGGCAGGACCAGGAAAAAGACCAATGCGGGCAGAGTCGCGAGCGTTGTCATTCTTATGCCGGCCCCAAGCGCGCGTACAAGCTCACCCAATGAACCTGCGGCGGCGTGACGCGACAGGGTCGGGAAAAGCGCTGTCGCGACCGAAACGCCGAAGACCGACAATGGGAGCTGCTGCACTCTGAAAGCGTACATGATCGAACTGCCGAACGACTCGCCGAGGTTCAGCGCGATTCCCTGCCCGATAAACGCATTGACAGCGGGGGCCGCATAGGCAAAAACAGCCGCCGGCGCGAGGCTGATGAATTTCAAAAGTAGGGGATGTTTCCAGTCGATAGTCCGCGGGAAAATTCCAATCCTTGACAACGCCGGGAGGTGATACAGGACCTGAACCACATGGGCGATAATGTATGCCCAAGCAAGGTGATGGATGTCGCCTCTCTTCCCCAGGTACACGAGGACAGCGATAATTGTGGCGTTCCAGGCGAGCGGCGCGAGTCCCGGTACATGGAAATTATCGAATGTGTTGAGGATCCCCCCCATTAGCCCCCACATCGCAACCAGGACGACAATCGGGAGCATGATCCTGACCAGATCGACAGTCAGGTTGAACCGTCCGGGATCGAGTTCTCCCTTTATGGGATTTAATACCTGAGAAAACTGAACGAGCTGTGGAGCCAGGAATTCACCAGCCAGCACCACGACAAGCCCGACCATAAATACAAAACTAAGCATAACACCCGCGAGCCGTTTAACCTCGTCAATCCTCCCTGAGTTCTGAATCTCGGTGATTAAAGGGATAAAGATGCTCGCGACAGCGCCGGAAATGATCAAAGTGCGGAGCAGCTCAGGGACTACGATTGCGAAAGCGAAGCTGTCGGTCTGGCCGCTGGCGCCGTAATACCGCGCCATAAGCATGTCCCTGACCAGTCCCATGAGCCGTGACAGGATAGTCGCACCGGCAAGAAGGGCGCTTGCCCGAGCCACAAAGGCCGCGGTGGACGGTTTCGGGCCGTTCGACATGACAGGTGTGTCGGTCACGATGGGGATATTAACACAATCCGTGCCTTGTTATAGCCCGGGAGATCGCACTAACGGCTTGAGGGCGGGAAAAAGTCAGCGTTGGCATTATTTGCAGGGGAAATCCGCTAATTCGCTTGCGCAGTAAATATTTGTGTGATAGGATTCCACGGTTTCATCGTTTTCTCGTTTGGAGGAATTATTTTAACGTGGCTAAAAGGACACAACCAGCCAAAAGGCACAAGCAGTCGCTGAAGCGGAAAGACCGCAACTATGCTTACAGGTCCAAGCTGAGGACTATCGTCAAAATCGCGCGGAATGCGGTTCTCGACAACACCGAGAACAAGGAACAGCTGGTAAACGAGGCATGCCGAGAGCTTGATCACATGGTTGCCAAGGGCATAATTCATCAGAATAATGCGTCGCGGAGAAAATCCAGGCTTCTGCAGGCGCTTCACGGAAATTTGAAGTTGTCGATCAGTCAAGGTTAAGAGCCTGGAAATCCCCAATGTGCAAACACACGCCCCTTCAAGAGGGGCTGTTTTTATTGGAATTGAAAAATGCTGAAACAGGCAATTGGCGCATTTGCGTCAACACTTCTGCCCCGCATAACCAATGTGAAACAGGTAATCGGGCATATCGAAATCGGTATACAACGTTAGCATAAAAAATAGCAGATTATCATTGACACCACCATTTAACTGTGGTAACTTTGTATTGAGCCCTGAAATCTCATTTATTACACATCAATCAAAAAGGAGGTTATAAAAAGACTTATGGCTCTTAATAAGGTTCGGAACCAGAAGGGTTTTACCCTGCTCGAGCTCTTAGTGGTTGCAGCAATTATTGCTATTATCGCCGCTATCGCCATCCCGGCACTCCTGAACGCCAGGCGTGCAGCATGGCAGAGTCGAGCTAAAGGAACCCTCAGGTCAATCGGTTCAAGTGAGCTGGCTTACCAGGGAACGAACAACAAGAAGTTCTATGGTAGCTTCGAAGCCCTGCAAGTCGATCTCTACATCGCTACAGGCTACACCCTCGGTAACATGATCGAGAACTACTCGATGTCATGGAAGTCAGCGTCATCGGTTGCAAATTCTGAAGGCCGTGGCGGCGCCATCGGTGCCAACACTTTTACCATCGTTGCGTATCCCCGCGATACCCGCCCGGGATACCTGTTGACTTTCGGCGTAAGCGAAGACCAGGTGGTCAGGGTATACAATCCTGAAAGCCTGGAATCGCCCAATGATTACAATGGTATTGAGGATCCGAAAGTCCAGACTTGGGACCCGATCCTGTAAGGTTATATACCTTCTGGAACCTGTGAGAGGACCCGTCCGGGTCCTCTCTTTTTTTTTAGCCGGACCTGTCTGACCAATCGAACGTGAGACTAACCCTTTCCGGAGACCACCGGGGCGAGAAGCGCTTTTCAGACATTTTTCCATGAAGACAAGACATGCGATAAAATATTGTAAAATTTACCGCAAAACCTTGGTCCCAGAAACAAAAATAATTTGCTATTCAGCACGGGATGTAATATAATGATACCAGAAAAATTTTGTATCCTCGATTTAACTGACAAAACGATTTCTAGTCGAAAAACCGAGCTTTCCGGCTGCATGCCGATCCTAAATAATTAAATAGACCAAGGAGGTCTGTATGAATCGATGGACATTGGCCGTCGCGGTGGTTTTCATAACACTCGCGATAGGTTGCTCAAACGACAGTGTGAGCCCCTTGTCACCGATACCTGATCTAACCAGAGGCTCAGTGACAACCACAGGCGCTCCACAAACAAACCTTTGGGGGTACTGGGACCTCTATTTTGACCTCGAGAACGGAACAGTAGAGGCGGTCCCGAACCACCAGGCTGAATTCGCGGCGAATGTTGTTTCTTTCCTCAACTCCAAGGGCGGACTTGGGTTCCTAATTAATGAAACCATACCGGGTACGGGATTTGTTGACGTCGATATCAACGTTTCATTAACGCACCCGTTACCCGGCATGACGCAGTACAACGGATACGATGTACGCGGCATTTTTATGGGAAACGGAACACAGACCCTCAAGTACGATACCCAGCTAAAAGCCACGAACAGGGATGACGAGCAGTACATGCTCGATGACCCGGACGATGGCGACGGCGGTGGACAAGACGGTTATACCCGCTGGTGGAATCCGGATGAATTTACGGCTCCCGGGCTTCTGGGCTATACGCCCGGAAAGGCAGCCTCACCCGGTTATATTGGATCAGCCACACTGAATGCTTACAAATACTTCGCTGATGGCCTTAGCGCCACGGAAGATCTGTGGGCTTTCCTGAGTCCAGGCACGGGTGAAGGTGTGTTCTCCTCAGGCGCCACGAACACCAGGAATTATTACCTCCGCTTCCCGACCCCGCTCCCCGGTGTCAAGTACTGTTATGCGGTAGTTGCGTCCTGGAAGAGTGAACTTCCCGCAGATCATCCTGCCAACGCCACAGAAGCACAGGGGATTAACGTGGTAATCGAACCGGACCTCTATTATGTTAACGGGACAAGCAAGGGCGGCGACTTCATCGCCGACATCTCGGTATTCGACTGGGGTTCAAAGGTTGCCCCAACAGGCGAAATGGACGATTATCTTCTCCATATCGAGACCGAGCTTAACACAACGGTCTACAACGCCACTGTGCCAGACATGACCCCCGTGGGCGGAACAGCCAACTACTCGACCTACCATATCGAGTTTACGCCAAATAACCTGACTTTCAACTCGGTCGGAGCCGGTCATGACGCGGAGTACTGGGTAATCGTCGAGTATCCGGATGCTGGTTACGAGTATCCCGAAGCACCGGCCCCGCCGGCTCCAACGGATACCCTTGCGGCATTCTTCCGCTTCAACGATCTCTTCGTCTCAAACGTGCCTTACAACGCTCCTCCGGTCATAGAATCCGGCGTCACCGGTGAGGACAATCCTTTGATTATCGGTGTCGAGGTATACACTGTTGTCGCGAGCGATCCCGATGGCGATTCGTTGACTTACTCATGGGATGTGTCCGACGGTCTTCTGAACAACGATCCGGGCAATGGCGATGGAACGATCGACATCGACTGGGGAGATCTCGGCGCAGTGGATCTAGGCGAGTACGATATCGACTGCATGGTCAGCGACGGATCGGATGAAACTCCTGCCACTACGCTTACCGTTACCGGAACAGCCGTTATCTACCTGTACGACGGAACCGTTGATGATGGTGGCATGTCCACGATCGGTTTCGGCGCCGGCCCGGCTAACTGGACCTTCCTTGCGGGGCAGGATGTCTGGGATGAGAACGGCAATACCACCACTGAAGACACAAATATGTGTCGAACCCTTGCCACTCCGGCAATTGACTTTCCCGCCGGTGCAAGCAACGTCAAAATTGAGATCAAGCACTCCATGGGGATTGCCAATTATTACGGCTACTACAGCATGGGTTCGGGAATGGTCGGTTACACGACCGACGGCGGAACCAGCATTAATTTCGATAAAGCCCCCTGCAGCTATTCCGCAACATGGTTGACCTATGTTTCCGGTCAGAACTTCAATCACTCTTACCCCTACGGCAACCTCGGGTTCTACCAAACATACTATCTTGGTTGTGACCCCTGGTCTTATTCCTGGAACAATTCGGTGTTCGTTGACACCTTTGGAAGTGTGGCCAGCCCCTCCTCCACCGTGTGGAACGCCCCCAGTCTTGCGGGCAAAAGTAACGTTAAGATCGGCTTCAATTACAACCATTGCATGTACAATTGGGGCGGAATACAAACAGGCTGGCAGATCCGCGAGATCAAGATAACCATAGTCCCCTAATAGATTGTTTTTTTGAATTGTTTTAATGAAGCCCCCGCAATCGGCGGGGGCCTTTTTCTTTATTTTTTAAGGCAAATGGCTCGAAATCCCACCATTGTTCTTCCGAAATAACTTAAGTATAATTAGACAAATGAAAAAATACGTTTTGTTTTTCGCTTCGGAAACACCAGTTCCCAGGCTTTTCAGATTCGCGCTTCCATTAATCTTTGTTATTCTGATGGTTATCGGGTGCAAGTCCGAAACGAATGTTCCAGGTAACGAGGACTCGAATACAGAAACCAACCTAAGTGATAGCAATATTTCATTGCTCCTGTCGACGCCGCTTGTCGGTGATGAAACCACCGTTAGAATCCCGGCACCCCTCCCCGTAAGAGCACTTCTCAATCTTGAAACTGTTGGAGGATGGCTGGTACCCCCCGAAAAAATTCTCAGGTTTGCGGTCGATCTCAAAACTGGCAATAAACTATCGTTCAGACTCGGCATAATCCCCGGACCTTACGTGTCACCTTTCGCGGAACCACCGCAACCAGGATTAACAATTCCGCCAACTGGACCTACACCACCGGGGCCAACACCACCGGGGCCCATCCCACATGGACCTACACCACCTGGACCCGCACAGCCTGCGCCACAAGAACAAACTCCTGAACTTCCAGCCAACCTGTCTACTACACTGCCGGAGCCCGGCGACTTGTTTCTCAGAGTGGAATTCGTCCCGACCACGGCAGACGGGAGACCCGCCGGGAACCCATCTGTTCTTTATGAAGCTTCCCCTGAGGATATGGACACAGCCACCAGGGAATGGGTGTTGGTAGACCTCTCTCTTGACAGCATCGCACCAGCTTCGGGCGAAATACGTTTAATCGTGGACGGACCCAGGGCTGGAAGCACCGAATACCAGGTCATCTGGGGACAACCATCGGTTTACACTCCCCGTGAGGAATCTTTCCGGAACGTTCTTCTCATAGGTATCGACACACTCCGAGCAGATGCTATAAGCCCTCTGGGCGGAAGGCCGGAGGCGACTCCCAACATACAAGCGTTCAGTGAAGAGGCCACGGTGTTCACACAGGCTCATTCACAGGCGCCATGGACATTGCCCTCCTTTGCAAGCATGGTAACCAGCCTGATGCCCTCAAAAGCAGTTGAGGCAGAAATGGGGCAATTCATTACTGAAGGAAAAACAACCATTGGAGAGTACCTTCTCCGGGAAGGCCTGGCTACCAACACCGTTTGTTCATCGCCATGGCTCGGCATCCCAAGATCCGGTTTCCAACAAGGAATGGAGGGATTTTCATTTTACCCGACTCCAAACGCTCAGATTCAAGTCGAAGCGGCCAAAAATTTTATAACCAGGTCCCATGATATGGGTCGAGACTGGTTCTGTTTTATCCACCTTATGGACGCGCATACGCCATATCAACCACCTGAGAGTTACAGCAGTCTCATGTGCAATACCGGTTACACCGGACAATACGCAACTTCATTTCCGGAAGGTGTCTGGTCAAACGGAGATATAATACCGTCGCAGGAGGAAATAGACCATGTGCGATGCCTCTACGATTGCGAGGTGGCGAATGTCGACTCGGCTCTTCAGGGCCTGTTTGAATTACTCGATGAGAAAGGCATCACGGAAGACACACTGATAATATTCACCGCGGACCACGGAGAGGCTTTCGGCGAGCATGACAGTTTCGAGCACGGCAGGACCCAATATGAAGAACTGGTTCATGTCCCCTTGATCGTCAGGGGTCCGGGTTTCCCTGCCGGCAGCAGAATAGACCAGCCTGTCGCCAATCTTGACATCCTGCCGACAGTCTTTCGATATATGGACCTTGCTCAACCTGCTTCTTTCCAGGGAATTCCTCTTCAGGATACCGTTAGTGGTGAGGCTGCGGACAATCGGATCATCCTCGGTGATAAAACGAGGGATGAGGGTGCAGGTCTCGTGTATGCGCTGAACTGGCCCTATAAGTGTATCCTGGACTATAAAACCGAAGAATCGGTATTATACAATCTTGAGGATGACCCGGGCGAAACAATAGATGTAAGTGCGGAGTATCCTGAGATAAAAGCCTCGCTGCTGGCAGCCTTGAGTACGTTGATACGACCTGAAACCTCCTCAATCCATGTTTGGGTTACCGGCTATGAAAACCACGATCACAAATTTATGGGAACGATACGAGTTCCAGGTGGAATTGAGAATATTCGAACACATCTTTTTAGTCCCGGCGATACCTATACAGTGAATGGCGATACTGTTGAGTTTTCCATATCAAGCCTTGTTAATCAGCGTCTCACACCCGACACCCTGATACCACGCGGTGTCAACTTTATTCCTGCACCGGTCAAGCACCTGGTGATTACACTATCTGCAGAGTCAGACGGCGTGGAGGTCAGCATCACGGTGGATAATGGGATAAGCAGTGACCGGTTCTTCCCGTTTGGCACCAGAACCGCGGATTCATCGGGCTCAGCTACCCTCAAGTTTGATGATTTTCCCATGGTTCCGACTATTCCCACTCCTGGGGATTATTCTCTGGATTCTTTCATCTTGTGGGGAGTCCGTGGAACACAGGACGAAGAACCTCCCGTGGAGCTGGACCCGGAAACACTCGAACAACTTCGCGCGCTTGGGTACGTGAACTAACAATGCTCGGATTCGCACGGCTGCCGAGCAAATTTTGGCGCTTCCGGGTTTAACATGATAAAAAAAATATCAATATATGTGTGGTATCATGCCCTCTATGAAGACAGTTCACCTGATATTGCCGATTCTGGTTTTGTTAATAATTTCCTTGTCGGTCATTTCATGTCCGAAACCGGAAACAAGCGACCACTCCCAAACGGTTCGGAATAATCCACCCGCTACACCTCAACCACCTGCAGCCGATACCGACCAGGCTGTCGATAATTCAGCACTGGATTTTATGGAAAAACTGGGATTTGGCAGAGCCAATCTCAGGATTTCGTCAAGAGTACTCATGCCCGAAAAATCAGCGCTCAGATGGAAACTAATAATTGAGGACAATGTCGGTATGTTCGTTCAACTCATTGTCAACGAGAACACAAAGCGGGTTGTAATGTTTTCGCTTGAAGGGCGGTCTTTAATCGACTTACCCCCGACCCTTCAACCCGGGGAGGGTTTTCCGGAACGAATCGGAAGCGCGCTCGGGCTTGAATCGGATGGGTATAAACCGATTGCCTGGAACAAGAACTTTTCTTTCAGAGAATATCGAAAATATGCAACAATGGGCAAGTGGGAAATATCGGTGGCTAAGGTCATCATTTTCGCGTCAGCCGATCCAATTTCCCCTATAATGATCAATTTTACCGACGGTGAACTTGTTGCGAACACCGAAGTCCTGCTGGATCGGGAAACCGCGATTTCCAAAGCCGCTTCATTCTCGGGGAAAAGCGATATAGCCCCCATTAATGTTGAATTAACACAGCAACGTCATATGCCGTACGGTCCGACGGATTTCTCGATCTACTGGGAAGTTTCGTATGGCGACCTGACCGTGCATGTCAAAGCCGACGACGGTTCGATACTTGAGGATCCAAACACTCAATCGATGCCGCCGCAATAATGCCTATTGCCGTTTGTCTCGCTTTACAAGAACATAGTGGTCAGAATTCGGACGCTCCCTGCTTCCGAACAATTTTTGATTAAGCCCTTTAGGACATTTCCAACCATTCAATTCGATATTAATCTTGAATTGCTATCCCCATTGGAGGGGCTGAATAATGAAAAAATTCCGCGTAAGCAGATTCAGGCAGCTCATCTGGCCGCAGGAACTGTTCATCGATAAATATCATGTCCTGACGAAAAAACGCCACTTCCCGCTCTTCTGGATCGTGTCCGAGGAATCGATCCCGCTGTCGAAGCTGGCGAGCATCCAGATACACCGTGGATTCTTCTTCTCGAAGATGATCATCGAGAACTCCGGAGGGCCGTACCCGATTATCGTAAACGGGCTCTGGAACGGCCAGGCGTCCGAGGCAAGGTCAATACTCGAAAAGATAGAGCAGCAGATCCAGAACCAGAATTCGGAAGAAATCCTTGACCTGCTCGATGAGGATGACGACGAAGGGGACGGCGGTATCAGTCCGAAAATCGATCCCAAAACACCGCCGGACAGCAGCAGTAAGAAACCGGATTCTGGCCGCTTAAAAGCTGCCCAACCTCCCCGACCCGTCAAGACCCTGTCACAGTCGATCCCAAAGCTGATAAAAAATCCGCTGCCTGTCGACGATATCCTGGATGATACATACTCATCTATTTTCGCGCCCGACAACGATAACAACTGGGATTTCGGCGAGGACGAGTTCGTGCCCAATGTCGTAAAATTCAACCGGATACATCCCGCAACTGAAGATAAAACGGAGCTTGCGGAGCAGAAATCATCCCGGACAATCGGACAGATCGATAATAACTGGAATCCGCAGCCGCCGTGGGCGCCTAAATCGGTTGCGGGAAGTGCTGGAGTCGCGCACGAGGAGCCGATTAGAGAAATCGATCCCGTCGTATTCCTCAACGAAGGCGTTGAGCAGGCGGAATCGAAGAAGCCTCGAATCAACAAACCTGACAACTCACGCCAGGCGAGCGGTGCAATTTTCAATGTAGACGGGCACATCGGAAATCTTGTCAATTTCTGGAACAGGACGAGGGAAGAAGTCGCCGCTGCAATTCCGAGGTCAAGCAGCGGTCGACGTAAGCTGAATTAGTCCGAATAAACACAACTCGTTTTTACCTGAGAGGGGTAGTGGGGGGAATCGTCCCGGGACTGGTCCCGGGATTTTTTATTTGAGATCGGATTTCCACTCGCCGCTGTAGGCTTGGTTCACCGCGTCCCGAATTTCCCTGCGGAAGCGGTCCTCGCCGAATTTTTCTCCTTGCCTCCTCAATTCAGTTACATCAAAAGTCAGCGTCTCGAAATTTTCGATTGCCCGCATCATCGATTCAGTCGTCTGTTCGCTAAATAGTACCCCCGTGACACCATCGATAACCGTTTCAGCAGCGCCTCCGATTCCATAGGCGATAGTGGGAGTGCCGGCGCAGGCTGCCTCGCACGGGACAATGCCGAAGTCCTCGAGCGACGGGTGCAGTACCGCTTTCGCCTTCGCGACAAGGTCGGGGACATCCTCCTCGCTCACAAATCCGATAAATTCGATATTGTCGCCGGCGATCGATCTCAACTTTTCGAGATCGCCTCCGGTTCCCGCGACTATCAATTTCCGCTTCAACTTCGTGCACGCTTCGACGGCGATGTCGAGACGTTTATAGCCAACCAACCTGCTTAGAATGAGATAATAGTCTTCCTTTTCGGAGGATTTTACGGGCTGGAACAGCTTGTCGCGTACGGGAGGATAAATGACCCGCCCGTCCCGGTGGTAAATCCGTTGAATTCTCTCGCGGACAGCTTCAGAAATCGGAATCCAATGCGTGACGCGGTCGGAACGTTTCAAATCCCATTTCTGGAGCCTCGGCACCTGGCTTAAGAATACGGATCTGACAAAGGGCTTCATGCTCGCGACATATGTGTCCTTGAGATCCCAGACGTACCGCATCGGTGTATAGCAATATGAGACATGAACCGCGCCTTTGTCCGGGATACATCCTCCGGCAGTGCAATGGCTCGATGATAAAACAACATCGCAGCCTTTCAAATTATACGACTCGACCGCACGCGGCATGAACGGAAGATAGTGTCGGTACAGGTTGAGCGCGTCCGGCCAATTCTGGAGGGAGGAGGTCCGGATCTTTTCAGGCGGAAACATTTCATGGAAAAGTTTTTCGTTGTAAACGGTGACATAGACAGGCGCGTCGGGCCAGAGCTCGGTGAAGACCTTGAGACACCGTTCCGCCCCGCCAAGAGCGGTCAGCCATTCATGTACGATCGCGAGTTTCATGTTCGTAATATACAGACCCCATATTGCAACTCTGTATCGGAGACGCGAATGTCAATGAGCGTGCAGTCAATTCCGCAACTTGTTGAATCAGCTTTGCCATCTACACTTCCCATGATTCACGGCACGCTCACTGACGCTCGCGTTTCCGATACACACTACAATATTTAGCGAATACGCATAGGGATTATAAGTCCAAAACCTCCTTATATACTCTTAGATATTTTTCTGTTATCAAATCCCATCTGAAATATTCCTTCAGCGGATTTGCGGCATCACGAGCAACATTCAGCGCTTTCGGATTCGCGGTAAGCGTCAAAAGCCCGGTTGCGAGCGACTTCGGGTCGCAGGGATCGACAAACCTTACTTTTTCCTGCCCTTCTATTTCAGGAAGCTCACCGTAAGGCTTTGTCGTGATGATCGGAATGTCCCACATCAGCATTCCAACAAGGCTTGTCCGTCGGAAACTGAATCCGTCTATGAAAGGGAACACTCCGAGATCGGCAGCAAGAAAAAATCCGGGGAGGTCGTCGATTGATTTACGTCCCAGCCACGTGACCTGATCACCGACACCGAGTCCGCCAGCCTGTCCGCTAATGGTTTTGTGGAACTCGACCTCGTTCGGCCTGAAATCGCCGGCGATCATTAATTTTGGAGTCTCGCCTTCGATCTTTAAGAACCGCATCGCCTTGAAGAGGTCCTCTAGCCCTTTTGATCTTGACGGGGTTCCATAGTGCAGCAGCACGACCTCATCGTCCCTGACTCCCCATTCCGCCCGGACCCTCTTTCGCAATTCGGATTTTTGTTCTGGCGTGAATTTACCGGGATCGGGTCCGACCGCACCGCCGGGGATGGCAGCGTGGATTTTTTCCTCGACAGATTTGTGACGTCGAATCAGGGCGTCCAGTTCGAGCGGGCACGGCATTATGACAGCGTCACAGGGATCGAGCATGACGAAGCTCGCGATTTTTCGGAAATGATGCGAGAGTCGGAACTCATGGAGGGTGAGGACAATACGGAATTTCGAACGCCGGGATTTGATGCGGGTTGTGAGCATCGGAACGCCCAGCCCGCTCCCGTACGCTATCGACGGGTAATGGATATGAAGGAGGTCGGGTTTGAAGGAGTCGATTGTCCGGGCGAGTTTTGTTACGCCGCGAAGTCCCCAGTTGTCGATTATCGGGCGGACGGGGAATGGTCCATCGCTTTTTATCCTCTCTCTGGCCGCGACATCGGTGATCACCTCGATGTCGACACCCCTGAGAGCCATTTCGCGGGCGAGTTCATAGGCTGAGTCGCCGACACCGCACGGCATCGGGGGAAAGCTCCCGCATAGGAGGATGACCTTGCCCTGGAACTGAGGGGTATGTTCAGAATTTTCCGTCAATTTACGGCTATCATATTACATGGAGAACAATCGTAATGCATCTTTTTAAGGAGGGAGGGCATCCTTGCCGTCCTGCATGAAGCCATCCATGGCTTCATCGCGTCGGGTAATGGGGATGACGCCAAAGATGGCGTCAAGCAGGAAGAGATGGGGATGACGCCAAAGATGGCGTCAAACAGGAAGAGATGGGGATGACGCCAAAGATGGCGTCAAACAGGAAGAGATGGGGATGACGCCAAAGATGGCGTCAAGCAGGAAGGCAGGGATGCCTTCCTTCCATGCTCTGCAAATACCCGTCCATTACTTCCCGGCACATTTTTTCGACAGAGAATTTCGCGGACTGGACTTTCGATAACTCCTCGCGCTCGTACCGCTTTTTTTCGTTGGCGTACAGGTTAAGAATCGCCTGCGACCAACCCACCGCATCGTCCGGGTCGATAAGAACCCCCGCGTCCCCGACGACCTCCGGAAGGCTCGACGCATTCGAAACAATGACCGCCTTCCCCATCGTCATAGCCTCGAGAGGAGGAAGCCCGAAACCCTCGTAACGACTGGGGTAGCAGAAGAACAGGCATCCGGCATAGAGAGAGATCAGGTCGTCGCGACCGATATATCCAACGTGAATCAACCTGCCGTCGCTTCCGTCAATCAATTTTTTAAGTAACTTTTCTCCACCCGATCCGAGAGGTCCGGCAGCCACAAGTTTCGGCGCGGGCTGACCCCTCCGCTCTATCACTTCCGCAAAAACCGTGTAAGCCCTGACAAGCGTATCGATATTTTTGCGCCGCTCTACGGGGCCGACGTAGAGAATGTAATTGTCCGGGACGCCGTATCTCTCCCTGAAATCGAAAATCCTGGGCTGGTCGATCCGGGCACGAAATTCATCCTCGCACGCGAGATGCACAACTCTCCCTTTATTTCCGGGAATCCACCGGAGACGTCTAAGGTCATCCAGCGTCGATTGGCTGTCGCAGAAGACCTGTCCGGTCGTATGAGCGCGCTTTACGCTTCGCGGCGTGAGGAAATTAAATAACAGCCTCGATTTGAAAGCCATGCCTCCGGGACATAGCCTGAACGCGAGATCGTGGACAGTCACGCACACCGGGCATGGTGCGTCGGGTACAAGATAGTCGGGACCATGGAAGATGTCCGGGGGATTTTCAGAAAGGATTTTTTTCAAGCCGACGGTTTCGAAAGCCCAGCGGTTGCTTCCGGGAACGACGATTGTTTCCCAACCGAGAATATTTTCGGAGTCGATAATTTCACGGGTCTCATTTTCACGGAACTGCGGGATATATCCGATCCATTGATTGTCAGGGAATAACTTCGGAAGCCCTTTTGCGAGGATACGCGCATAACGGCCGATGCCTCCCCTGTTCGTCAGCGCGGCGAATGAGAGGCCGATTCTCACTTTGGACCCTCACGGCTCGACTTGAAGAGGAAATAACTCGCCCAGAAGAGGAAAGCCCAGGTGAGTAAAACCGCTAAAGCGACGTGAACAACGACAAAAGGCATATTAACCAGCCCGAGAACACGATCGAAGAAATCGACAATGTCATTTTTCATCAACAGACCTGTCTGCATATAATAATAACTGGTGCCGCCTTCGCGGAGCACGGTCAGCATCTCAAGCGGATTCAATGTATAAGATATAAAAAACAGAATCTCGGTAATAATGTTTTTAGCAGTACCGGCGTGCGACGTATAAATCAGTGAAAGGCCGCCTCGAATCAGATAACTCAGCCCGATACTGGCCAGAAGGATGCCGTATGTCACTCCAGTGGCCAGATATGACCTCGAGAACAGAGTCGAAAGAAAAATCCCCAGCGATGAGACAACCATAGCGGTGGATGCAATGACGAGGAATCCCCAGAAGAGGTCGCGGAAATCGAAACCGCCCATCCAGATCGATAATGAGAGCAGCGGCAGGCTTGCAAGGACGAGAAGGTTCGCGTACGAAACCCCGCTGGCCGTTTTCCCGGAGACGATATCCCATGACGTAAGGAGGGTTGTCTGCATGGTCTCGAATGTCTCGCGCTCTTTTTCGACCGTGATCGCGCTCGCGGCATATGCCGGTGAAAGCAGAAGGACCAGAACTATCTGGGCGTAGAGGAGATAGAAGCCGAGGTCGCTTCCCCGGTTCGCGAGATTTTCATATTCCAGCTCATTGCCAAAGCTCGAAAACTCGATCAGGATGAAAATACCGAGCACGATGAGATAAGCCATCATGGGCAGGATCGCGCGGATCCCGCGCATTCTGCTCCTGAGTTCCTTCACCGTAATGGGATTCGACAACTTGAGAATCATGATCTTCCAGGCTCCGGATTTCGAAAATATACAGTTATTATGCAAGAAATGGTAGTGATCGGACGATGAACCGGCATATAAAATCGCGAATCCAAATAATTATGCCGGACATCTTTAACCATTAAGACCACTCTGGTACAATTCGGTTTACACGAATTTAAGAATTTTCAGAATTCGGAGGCATTTCGAGCGTGCGAATCAATAACGTGATGGGCTTTAGCGCCGTTTTATTGCTGCTGGTAATGGCGGTTGCGGTCACACTGGTGACTGCGGGCGCGGCAAGGTTGAACCCGCCGCCTGTAGGATCCAAGCCGCAGGGACTTAATTACCTCGAACGAAGGCAAAACATTATAGTCGGCCAGCTTATCGATGACGCCAACTTCCGTCAGGGAGCCGCAATTGAAGTACCTGTGATCCCCCCCGCCGAAGGCGTTCCGGTTCCGGGCGAAACCAGGAAATTCAGAACGCTTTCAGATAACCTGCTGAATTCCCTGCACTACTATTACAGGCTTCCCGATGACGCGCCTCCGTCGGAGTTCGTGTATAAATGGGACGCGAAAACCGGCGGAATGATGACGTCCGATGCCAGGCTTTTCGCGCTCGAGAACGACGTCAATTACCTCCTGTCCCTCGAGATCTACCGCAGCCTGCACCCTGTAGCGCTGTTCGATGACGATCTCCAATACATGCGGCAGAAAGTGGACGACATTTTCGCGCAGGACTGGCACACGATGCAGGAGTGGCCTCTGGGCGCGTACTTCGACCTTATGGAGCTTTACAATTTCACGAAGAACGAGAAATATCTTCAGTATGCCGAACGGTATGCGGGCGGGGACGGTCCGGACGACCCGCAGACTCCCCTCGTAAAAGCCCGAAACTTCGCGATTATGTTCCAGCGGGACGTGCCTCGCCAGGCAAACCCGGTTTATTTCTATTATGCCGCGCTGCTCGCGGACTGGGCGAACCGTCACGATGAGACAATGATGGCCCAGGCAAATGCCCTGTTCAAGGGCCTGATGGAATTCCTTTATGACAACAGGTTCCGGCTCCTGTACAGGCGCGTATCGACAGAAACAGGGGGCAATACCTCGGTAAGGAACATCACCGAGACCTACAACACCCTCGAACAACTCACCGCCATAAACGCAATTCTCGAATATTACAAAAGTTCGGGGAATCCTGAAGCGCTCAGCCTCGCCCGCGCGATCATGCGCGGCGTATACGGCATGGACAGCGTACTATCGCTGAAAGCTCCCGAAGAGATCGGTGAGGGCACATTCTACGGGATTTACACGACGTACGACCATGGCCGCGAGGCCTGGAGATTCGAGGCCGATGAAGCCACCATGGTCCATATACTCCTTTTCAACGACATCGTAAAACTGAACTCGGTAACGCATGGAGAATATCGCGACGATATCGAGTTTCTGACAAGCTGGCTTGAGAATTCGGGACCGATGTACGATGAGTACGTCAATGGTTACTACGTGGGTTATGAAGAGAACTGGATTGTACCTGAGGACAGTCAGTGGATACTGACCAAAGCCGCAATTTGGATGTCGAAGGCTCTAATTGAGGACGATCTTTACAAGTACGGGCAATCACGGATCATAACTCCGTCAAACGCGCCATAAATAGCAGGTTACGCCTCAAATGCAGGACTCATCCGCACATGTGAATCCGGAGAAAGCCGGACGCGGACCGTCAACCGGGTCATTCGTGATCCTGCTCATCACGCTCTGGGCGCTTAACCTCGCCGACATATTTCAGACACTTTATCTGAAGGATTCAGGACTGCTGGCGGAGGAAGCTAACGCTTTCATAAATTTTTTTCTCAGGGAAGGACACATTTATTTCATCGGCGCGAAAATTCTGGCAATGGTCCTGATCTCGCTGATGCTGATACGCGGGTGGAACAGCAAAACGGGTTTTATAATTTTTCGGGAGCGGTATGACCTGATGAGCGCTCGTAAGGCGATTAATTTCCTGCTGAGCGCAGGGGTAATTTATTATGTATTGATAGTAATTTTTCCGTTTATAGCGATGTACCTGTCCGGGGCATTTACGAGGTAGAGCGGAATTACTAATGGCGGTGACAGGCACCCCGATTTCGCCCGCCGCGGCGGGCGAAATCGGTGTGCCAGTCCCCGCTTAGTAATCCACCGATTCAGCATTCAAATCCCTAATTTATAATCTCAGATTCCGCCGGTTCTCCCGGTTGGAGGAGGATCGACTTCGTTGGTGTGATATCGGACGCAAGGCCCGCGTGACGCATCTGGCCGTCAAGCCACATCTGCATCTGATCGAGTCCGTTGGGACCGAATGTGTACGCGCCCTCTCCGGGAGGCAGGACCGCTTGTATCTCCCATTTGCCGTCGACACTCGCAACGACCGACCTGAAAACCGCCCCGAAGTCATTTTGAAACGGGAGGTTTCCATCGAGTGAATAATGCCCGACCCTGACCGTGTACCGCCCTCCGCCCCACGGGTGACGTCCCCCGCTGATCATCTCGACGCCGGACGGGTGCGGGAAAACCGCCTGGTTAAGATCGCCCCATTTCCACAGCGATTGATCGTCGCCAACCTCATTTTTCAACCTCTCGACGGCGCCTGAAAATGAAGTCAGGAGGTTCCTATCGATATCGGCTTCGGTATCGTTTTCGAACCATACGAAATTCGAGTTCCCGGTCACATATTCCTCAAGAAGCTGGATCCATCGGTCTTCGAAATATAAGTAAGAATAAGAAAGATATGGAAGCCTGCTATTAAGCGTGTTGTCGGCGAGTTCTATCATCCAAAGCTGGTAAAGGGATGCCGCGACGCTGTCTTTCGAAAGGCGATAATCCCATGACCGCATCATCTCAAGGTATTCACCGATCGATTCATATTCTTCGCCCGCGCGGGACCACGCGTCGATAAGCGCGGGGACGAAAATCCGCGCGCTGGTGTCGAGATCATCCATCTGGATCTGTTTCATTTTTTCAGGGTTCAGTGGAATACCGGCAAGAAGAAGCTCCGCAATGCGGTCGACACGGTGATTCGTGCTGAAGGAGCTCCCCAAAACATAGGTTGGATATCCTTCAAGCTCTATCCCACCGACCGGGATGTTATTCGCATGCGCCACGTAACCATCCATGGGATCGATACGATGCGGTTTTTCATCATAGGGGATATAGCCGACCCAGTCGAGTGAGGAATTGCTCCCGTCGACCGGGCTTCTGCCATCATAGCCGCTTCGAATGGGGATGTCGCCGATCAAGATTTGTCCCACACGTCCGTCCCTGCCGGTTTCCGCGACGCATAAATTCTGGGATGGGACATGGTAATTCCGGAACGCCTCATAGAATTGCTCAATGGTCCGGGCGCGCATCGCGTTCGCGAAGGGCGTTACATCGTCGGAAGGATTCAGGCCGGTCCATTTGAGCGCGATGGATTCTCCATAGCGTTGTTCGGTAACAGGACCGTGACAGCTGATATTCACCGTAAAAAAATAATCCCTGACCTCCCCCTCCGGAGGCAGGTATTTTATGACCTCATTGACGGTTTCAAAATCCTGCCAATCATCATCGACCTTGTACTGCGTCGAATCGGCCGGGTTCAATTTCTCTATAAAAAGGTCCTGGCAGTCGGCGGGAAAATTACTCGCGCCCCACGCAAGTTTTTCGTTTGCCCCGAATGGGAGGAAGGGCATTCCGGGGAACATCGCGCCCCAGCAATTGAAGCTGCCTCCGACAAGACGGACCTCGTACAGCACCGATGGCGCGAAATAATTCAGGTGCGGGTCCATGGCGAGAATGGGTTCACCGCTTTCGGTTAACCTCGCGTCGACAGCCCATACATTGCTTGCCTCAAGGTACCGTCCGGACGAAATTTCAGCGAGAGGCTCGAGCCATTTTGAAACAAGCTCGCGCTTCAGGAGAGCCATGTCGGGTTTTTTAGTAGCGACATCGGCGTGCGAAGTATAAGACCCGCTTTGGGGTAAGGTGTATCGGCTATCGGAAAGGCTTCCTGCCTCAGAAGGAGCTGGGAAATTCGGTTCAGATGACGGCACGGGTCTGAAAAGCTCTGACGCTAAATCCGGACCAAGGGCGTCTATCAGCCTGCCGTACATATTTTCGTCCATCTCGTCCGCGGCAAGCCACGCCGCTACAAGCCTGATAATTTCAAGGGAGTCTATGATTTCCCACGGTTCAGGCTCGTAATTCATGAGGAGGAATTCCATCGGCAGCGTATCGGTATTTGTTTCGAGAAACGCGTTGACACCGTCCGCGAATGCCTGCATCAGGCCGCGGGTCTCGGTCTTGAGAAGCGGGAGAGATTTTTCGGCGGTATCCGCAAGCCTGAGTGTGCGGTGGTGGATGTCCCATTGCAATTGATCGCGACCCCCGACCTCCGATATCCTCCCCTCCGCGAGACGCCTGCTTCCATCCATCTGCCAGAGGCGGTCGCGAGCCATCACGTAACCGAGTCCCATGAAAAGGTCATGGTCGTTTTCAGCCCGGACAGTGGGTATGCCCCATTCGTCCCGCTCTATGGTGACCTCGTCGACAAGTCCGGGGATCGACACAATTTGCCCCGGAGTAAGTTCCTGCACCGCGGCGTAACCGGAGAAGTGAGGAACAAGCATCAAAAGTACGGGTAGTATGAGCTTGAATGGGTTATAACGCATTGATGTCACCAGGGATTGAGACAGCAAATCATCGCGGCAGGTTTATCTTTAATTTGGCAGGTTGTCATTATTCGACTATTTTAACATCCCAGATTTTTATTTTTCCCGAATAATCGCCTGTCACCATCACGGAGCCATCGGCATTGAACGCAATGCTTGTTACGAAATCGTTATGCAGCTTCTGAGACGATATTTGGCTGTGGTTCTGTAAATCCCAGAATTTAACGGCGAAATCGGCTGAGGACGAGGCGAGGATCCGACCGTTCGGATGGAATTGCAGATACTCGATATAGTTTGTATGCCCTTCCAGTATAAATTCAGGGGGATCGTACTCATCGGCGGTAATTTTACTGACGGTGATTTTTCCGTCCTGCCCCCCATCCGCGGCAAGCCCGACACCCGGGTGCATATCGACATCGCGAAATTCAACAAGGGAGCCCAGTATGGTCATACGGTCGCGCCATGCCTTCAGATCCCAGTAGTAGAGCCTGTCGTCGACCTGGTAAATTAGCATACGACCGATGGCGTCGAACATCGCCGCGTCGTAACCCGAACTGCCGTAGAAGCCCTTGAGACGTTTCCCGTCCTGAAGTCGGTAAATGACAAGCATCTGTTCGGACCTCGCGAAAAACATGCTGCCGTCGGAGTGTACATCGATCTCCTTAACCGCTCCGAGGTGGTCGGTGATTTCAGTTCTCATATTGAGGTTAATTTCCATCGGCATTACTCCCGGATACGCGAGATTGGGATGAATAATAGCTTATAGGGCGGGTATGCACCAGACAAAAAAAATAAAAAAAAAACGGCAGAAATTCGGGGACAGGCACCAATTCGGTCATGGAAACGTCAACATAGTTCATGCTTGCTGGGACCGAATTGTTGCCAGTCCCCGAATTTCCGAATTTCAGTCGATAACCAGAAAATCGCCGGGGATACTAAGGTCCGATACCTTAATACTGCTATCAAGCTCGACGTTGGAATATTCATATTTGATTGTGCCGCTATCCCTGGAGCCGGGGAATTCCACTTTTTTCAGGATCCCGTCCTCGAAAACGAAGAGCACATTCCCGCGCTCGCCGGCATCTATTTCCCCCGTGAAATCATCCTCAACACCGATCTGCGAGGCGAAATTCAGGGGATTGATACGTCCCGGCTCGACAAGCCATTCGACCCAGCCGGAGTCGGTCAATGCCGGCGGGGCAGGATTTTCGACCTTGCGTGCCGTTTTCACGGAAGGGGTCAGGATATAAAGGTCATCGTCGGCCAGCAGGGTTACCGTGGCGATTCCACCGGTGTCACCACTAAGTTTAAGGCTGTTTCCCATAGCGATGCCTGCGAACGTCACCGGGTCGCGGTCTCCGGCTTTCATGACCATGTTGAAGCTGTAGCCGCTTGAAGAGCTACCGCCCGCAATGAGAAGCGTCTGTCCCACAACCAGCAGAAGCAACAGGGCAATCCCGGCAAATAAAAAGAGTTTTTTTCTATCCATTACCAATACCTCCGGTCGGTATGACACTATTAATATCTCATTATATCCCATTTAGAGTGGTTTGTCTCAGGCGGTGACAGGCACCCCGATTTCGCCTGTCGAGATATGTAATAAAGTGAAGATAATCGTCAGGCGAAATCGGTGTGCCAGTCCCCGCCTAAGTATCCTGATTTCACCCGTGATTTTCCCAGGGAGGACGGAAACATAGTAGAATCTATATTAGGTTTCATTAAGTTTAATGGACATTTAAACTGCAAGGCAAAGAAACTATTATAATAAGGGCTTTATTTTTAAGCTGTTTGGATTAAGATGCCTTCCTTAGTCTTGAGAAATACATGTCGAATCATCACCTGGGCTGAGCTGACCCTTGGTTTTGCCCTGATTATCATATCTATATTTCTATTCCCCTACACCGATTACGCAATCTGGATCGCCTTCGGGATCCTCACGCTGGCGACGTCGTTCGCGTACCATATCAAGGTCGAGTTCCCGTTTGCACGTATCAGCCAGGCATACAGCGTTAATTTCCTGGCAATTCTTGTTTTAGGCCCGCTGATGGGATCGCTCGTGGCGACGCTGGGAGTCACATTTGGCGACGGTTTTTTCAGGAAAAAGCGCTATTACGCCATCGCGGTCAACGCTGCGGTCCAATTTATCACCACGTTTCTGACCGGTAACGTGTATTTCCTGCTCGGTGGAGTCGGGGCGGGTCATGGGGTCGAAAATTTCAGTCCGAATGTGGGCATGTTCGTTCCGCTTTTTACCGCCGCGCTCGTTCATACGATCGTCAACATCAGCCTGCTTGTCCCGGCAGTTGTGGGAGAGGGGAAAATTATCCCGCATGCGACGCTTGTAAAACTCGGACAGTGGGACCTGGTCAGCACGCTGTTTTTCACTCCCATCAGTTTCTTCATTTTCGTAATTTACAGCAAAACAGGCGGATTCGCGCTTGTACCTCCCCTTCTTTTCCTGCTGGTTTGCTGGGTGCTTGTGCAAAGGACCCTCGACCTCAACCTTGCCAAGTCGAAACTGGACTTGAATGTCGACAGATTAGAGAAAATCACCCAGATATCAAAAGCCATCAACGCGGCGGGGCTCAATCCTGAAGAGATACTCGACATTATCCTTGTTAACGGAATGATGGTCTGCGGCGCCCCGGCTGCCGCAATACGGTTATTCAGTCAGAACCCTCAACCGTCAGACTTCGCAGAGCTGATCCGTCCCGGAACGGAAAAATGGAAACGATTTTTCTCATCGGATTCGTTCCAGGCGGTCGTCGACCACATCCGTGGAACACACCAGAGCGTGCTGATCGAGGAATTTAGGGTCGACAATCTCGGCGAGTGGTTTCGACCTCAACTGATAGAAAAATGGGGGCTTAAGAGTTTCCTCGCCTTCCCGATCCTGAGGGAGGATTCGGTCGAGGGGCTGCTGTTCTTCTTCGGCGACAGGGCCAACATGTTCACCCAGACGCACATCGAGACCCTGGAATACCTGTCGGGCGAGATCGCGATCGCAATCAGGAACGCCAGGATTCACCATGAGATCATGGTCCAGAACGAACGTAAGGACGAGGAAATCCGACACGCGGAGCGAATCCAGCGCAATGTCCTGCCGCGCATTTACGAGAACCGCAATGTTCGGGTCGAAGGGCTTATCTGTCCGGCACGGCAGTTATCGGGCGACTATTTCGATATCATCGAGCTGGATAACGACAAAGTCGGGATCGCGATGGGAGATGTGAGCGGAAAGGGGGTCCCTGCAAGCCTCACGATGATGGCAATCATCAACTCGATCAGGGTCCTCGCTCATAAGATTAAGAAACCGAACGACATGCTTTCGGCGCTGAATGAAAGTCTTTACGAGAGCGAATCGAGCATTGAGGACTTTTTTCAGTACTCGACCGGTTTTTATGCCATCCTCGACCTCCGGACGCTCAAGATGAATTTCTCCATCGCCGGCAGCGAAAAGCCACTATGGTGGCACGCCGGACAGAGGTTCCTGACTCAGCTTGACGGCGAGGGGCTTCCACTCGGGATGTTCTCGCATACAGGCTACTCTATCGAGAAAATGCAGCTTGAGCCGAACGATAAGATCGTGTTTTTCACGGACGGAGTCACTGATGCCATGAACCCGGTTGGACTAAGGTACGGGCGGCAGGCGTTTTCGAACTCAGTGGAGAAAAACTGTCTCAGAAATGAAGGCTCGCTGTCCCAGGCGCTTTTAAGGGATGTGACGTCGTTTCAGAACGGGGCGGCGCCAGTCGACGACATCGCGATTATGGTGATCGATATCCTCGGCCCGGCACTTGGGGAAGACAGCCAGAAAACGGCAAGCGCAAAGGACCTGGTAATCGATAGTAAAACCCAGTCCGTAAACGATCCCCTTTTCAGGGACATAAATTGAAGTATCGCCAGGTCTTTCATAGGTGGTATAATTTGTTGAAATTGCCAATTTCGCAAGGGGCAAGGGTGCTTAGAAAGATTCTTTTAATAATGATCGTCAGTACAGGAGCAATTTTTATAATTTTTGCTATCTTGCTCCCTAGCCTTCTAAGCGCTAATTCAAAATTATACCTGTACTATGTGCTGAAAATTGACGAAGAGTTTGATGAAAAAGGGGTAACAGGCTGGAAGCTGGACCCAAACAACCCTCTTGGTGATGACGGCCAGCAGCATGAATTTGGAATAGGCGTCGTTAACGAAAAATGTAATTTAACCTGGAAAGCACAGCAGCCTAATGGTGGGTGGAACGAATATACTTGGGTTTTATTACCAGTAAATGAACCAATCGAAATTAAGGGAATAAAAAGGAGGACGATCATTCTCCCTACTAACGAAAATGCATTTAACCTTCATACCGAACTTGGTTTATGGTTACCACCAGGATTTAATCTGGCGAGCGACGTCCAGGTAATTATAGACCAATATAGCTATTAAGCCGCGCGTTATGAAGGTATTTTTCCGGGGACGGGTACAGGCACCTTTTCGCCCTGACATTGCAGGATTATTCGAGTCTATCGTGCGAAAAGTTGCCAGTCCCCTTTATGCAGAATAATTCACTAACAATGCGCGGCTTAGTAATCGCACTGAATGCCTTCATTGGTCCATCTTTAGCAACGTCCAAACACAAAAAATGAACATATCCGGTAACATCCTTCTGATCTTATATTACATTGCCGTCGCATTTCTTGTCGGCACGGTCGCGCAGGTGGTCACCGGCTACAACAAACGAAGGCTGTTCACAACGTTTGTGCTTGGATTCATCGGCGTGATGATCGGCGACCTGGTCGCGAGAAGGTTCGGGCTCCCGGATTTTCACATCATCGGGATCTCGGTGCTGTGGTCCATTGCGGGCGCTGTCCTGTTTATAGTCTTATTCAGGCTGATACGAGGCCGGTGGTGAATTTCTTTGAACAAAGGACGCGTTCCAAAACTCTTAAGGGGTAACTGAACCATGTTTATTAAGCAGCGCATGAGGTCAGGATCATGACATTCAAGAATATTGCCGGACTGGCGCTCCTTTTTGTTCTCATTGCACTGGGGATTTACTGGTACATTAATCGCCCTACGATACAGGACACGGTCCTCACCGACTTTTTCCACGAATTCACGGATGGCAGCTATATTGAAGCCACGAAATACACGGCCGGGGACGACTTTTATAAAATGGCGGCGGATACATCGGTCCGGGACTCGGACGGCACCGAATACCTGATAAAAGACTATTTCCCCGAAACCCGCAGTTACCTTTTACAGAGCGCGATTGAAACCTATATAAGACCTCACATCGCCAGGTGGAAGTATCTTTTCATGGAAACCGAGCGGTTGACCGAAACGTCCGCCATCGTGCATTTCCGTATCGAGATCGCGGTACGGGACTACTCCGGCGGCGATCTTCTCGCGTCTGTGATACATAATGGGAGGGTCGAGGGGAACGCGCACATGGAACTCGAAAACGGGGAATGGTCGATCACGAGGTTCGAGCTGAATATTTTCTCGGATGAAGGGCTGGTATTGTCGAACTACATGGAACAGGCGAATTAACGCGGGATTTTAGATATATTCGATCCGCTCCATAACTGTCGCGGTTCTGTATGAAAAAATGCCATTAACAACAGAACCGCGACAGTCATGGAGCGGATTCCTTTTAAAATCGTAGCGCTGACCTCCCGGTCGGCTGGATCGGGGACGTCCCGTCCGCGCTGGGACGACAGTTGTCTTGCGTGTATGCCGACGAGGACGTCGGCGGTACAGCCGACCTGGAGGTCAGCGGGGGGCATTTAAGAATTGATTTTACGGTAGCGTAAAGGATGGAAAGAAAATAGAATGAGGTATCCAAAGCTGGAGGATACCTCAATGAAAAGCACAGAAGATTTTAATGATTTTGGAGAATTTCGCA
>Ga0214473_10000068_pt1 | contig 146483 bp, 148 predicted proteins | sample RVTome_7_FD_203509 | JGI IMG/M metagenome (GOLD analysis project Ga0214473, IMG submission 203509) | Soil microbial communities from uranium-contaminated site in the Upper Colorado River Basin, Wyoming, United States - RVT98D197 | ecosystem: Environmental > Terrestrial > Soil > Contaminated >...
AAAGTTTGTGTTATCGGAACTGGTTATGTCGGCTTGGTTTCAGGCGCTTGTTTTGAGCACTTAGGCCACGCCGTAATTTGCGTCGATAACGATGCCCAAAAAGTTGAAAAGCTAAAAACCGGTTATTGTCCTATTTACGAAGAAGGGCTCGAAGAGCTTTTACAAAAAGCCAAGCAGTTGAGTTTTACGACCGACTTGAAAGAAGCTCAGGCTAAGAGCGAAATAATCTTCATTTGCGTCGGTACTCCCGAGAAGGCGGATGGTAATGCCGATCTCAGCTTTGTTTTGGAAGTCAGCCGCCAAATAAGTGAGAACCTTAAGGAAAACCAGACGATAGTCATTAAAAGCACCCTTCCGATTACGGCAGTTCCTGAAATAAGACAACTTTTGGATAAAAGCGGTGCTTCTTATAACTTGGTTTCTAATCCGGAGTTTTTAGCCCAGGGAACAGCTGTAAAAGATTTTTTACAACCCGACAGAGTAGTGATAGGCAGCGATAATGAGGCCGGTTTTAACCAGGTGGCGGCTTTGTATGAAAAAGTCGAGGCTCCCGTTATTAAGACCGGTATTGCGAGCGCTATCATGATTAAATACGCCTCGAATACTTTTTTGGCAACCAAAATATCTTTTATTAATTCCATTGCCAGACTTTGCGAGAAAGCGGGAGCTAATGTCAAAGATGTGGCTGCCGGGATGGGTTACGACAAACGGATAGGCAACCGGTTTTTAAATGCCGGCATCGGTTACGGCGGAAGCTGTTTTGCCAAAGATACGAAAGCTTTACTGAAAACGGCCGAAAAATTCGGCTTGAGCTTGGATTTGCTAGAAGCAGTCGAGGCGGTAAACGTAACTCAACGACAGATTGTTGTGGAGAAGTTAAAACACCATCTGGGCGGCCTTGAAGGAAAACAGATTTGCCTGCTTGGACTGGCCTTTAAACCGGGCACCGATGATTTGCGGGATGCGCCGGCGCTATACCTGGCCGGTGACTTGCTGAATTTCAATAGCCGCTTAAAGGCATACGACCCCATCGTTAAGCAAGTAAAAGGCTTTAACGGATTGCTGGAAGTAAAAGAAGAGCCCTATGAAGCGGTAAAGAATGCCGATGCTATTGTGTTCGTTACCGAGCATCCTCAGTTTACAAAGCTTGATTTTGATAAAATCAGGACGTTGGTTAAAGGGAAAGTAATCATAGATGCCCGTAATTTTCTAGATGCCGATGAAATAAAATCTCTCGGATTTATATACGAAGGAATCGGCATCTGATGAAAGAAAAAAGTTCGAACTACGAAAAATATACCACCGGCAATCCGTTAGCCCGCTACCTTAATAATACTTTTTTGGACACCCTGTCTTTTCTAGCTCACAAGAGTGGGGCGAAGAAGGTGCTTGACGCCGGTTGCGGCGAGGGATTCGTCATTGAGTACCTGAAGAAGAACGGCCAAGCTCAATTTATGGGCCTGGATATCGAAGCGGATGCCTTGGAGGTAGCCAAAGAAAAAAACCCCCAGGTTAGTTTTCAGCAAGCCAGTGTCTATCAGTTGCCCTTTGAAGATAATTCCTTTGATTTGGTAATTTTATCCGAGGTGCTGGAACATCTAGAAGACCCCTCCAAAGCGCTTGAAGAGATAAAGAGGGTATCTAAGCAATATGCATTAATCAGCGTACCGCACGAGCCTGTTTGGCGGTTCGGCAATATGGCCCGTTTAAAATATCTTCGTTCCTTCGGCAATACCCCCGGCCACATCAACCACTGGACCCGCCGGGCCTTTATCGGCTTGATTTCCAGCCATTTCACCATTAAGGAGATAAAGACGCCTTGTCCCTGGACTGTTGCTTTATGCAAAGTAAAAGAATCGTAAAGATTATTCTGCAGGCGGTCTTTGTTGTTCTGGTTTTTTTCTTTTTAGGCCGCTCGCTTATTGATAATTGGCAGCGGCTGGATCTCGATTTTTCTAATCTTAATTATTTTTACCTTACGTTATCTCTGACGTTTTTTGCCTTGGCCTGGGCATTGGCCGCCTTGGCTTGGGGCTATATCACCAAGAAACTAAAAAAGCCGCTTAAGTCCAAAGAAGCGCTGAAGCTTTGGGTATTCTCCCAAGCGGCCCGCTACATTCCGGGCTCTGTTTGGCAGGTTGTAGGCCGTGTTTATTTAGGCGAGAAAAAAGGCTTAAGCAAAGGGGAAACACTTGCCAGCGTGGCTATCGAAACCTCCAACTTGATAATATCAAGCTTAGTTGTTTTCGCTTTAAGCTTACCTTTTTGGCCGAAGCTTTCGGGCTTGCAAAATTATTATCCTTATTTTGCGGCCGGTTTTTTGGTTTTCGGTTTTTTACACCCAACAGTATTTAATTTTACGACCGGTTTTTTTATTCAGCGGCTTGATAAGAAGGAAAAGCCCCACCCGTATTTATTTAAAGAAATTATCCAAATGCTTTTGCCCTACCTGTTAGTTTGGCTTGCTTTCGGCACAGGTTTTTTCTTGCTGATTTTATCGTTCCAAGGATTTGAAGTGGCTTATTTTCCCGTGGTGACCGGTATTTTCGCTCTTTCCTGGGTGGTGGGTTTTCTTTTTGTTATTGCGCCGGGAGGTTTAGGAGCCAGAGAGCTTGCTCTGGTATATTTCTTAGGTTTGTTCTTAAGTCATCCTCTGGCAATCCTTTTAGCTATCTCAAGCCGTATTTTGATGATAGTAGCTGAACTGCTTATATTATTGGTCAGCGCTTTCTTTTAGCCTGGAAAAGTAATAATATAGCTATCAGCTATGAAACTGATTATTCAAATACCTTGTTATAACGAAGAAGAAACGCTACCTATGGTCATGGAGGACATTCCCAAAGAAATACCGGGAGTGGACACAATTGAAACCCTGGTAATCGATGACGGAAGCACTGACCGTACGGTTGAAGTAGCCAGAGAACTCGGTGTTAACCATATCATCAGCCATGTCGGCAATAAGGGACTGGCCGCTGCTTTTACGAGCGGCATAAATGAATGCCTCAAGCTGGGAGCCGATATTATCGTTAATACCGATGGCGATAACCAGTATCCCCAGAAAGAAATTCCCAATCTGATTAAGCCCATTTTGGAAAAAAGGGCCGATATCGTTATTAGCGACAGGCAAACCAGTCAAATAGAGCATTTCAGCTGGCTAAAGAAAAGGCTGCAAAGTCTCGGCAGCACCGTGGTCCGGGCCGCTTCGGGTACAAATATTCCCGATGCTCCTTCGGGCTTTAGGGCTTATTCAAGAGAGGCCCTGCTTCACCTTAATATCGTCACCCGCTTTAGCTACGTTACCGAAACGATAATCCAGGCCGGTAAAAGGAGTATTGCCATTACCCACATTCCGGTTTCCACCAATCCGAAAACCCGCGAATCGCGCTTATTTAAAAATATGTGGCAACATGTTTTTGAATCGGGCAAAAGCATAATCCGGATTTACTCGATGTACGAGTCGTTAAGAATCTTTTTAGCGATTGGCGCGGCTCTCTTTATTGTCGGCACTGCCGGTATCGGCCGCTGGCTTTGGTTTTTTGTCACCGAGCCCGAAGGGACCGGCCATGTCCAGTCCCTTATCATTTCCGCGGTTTTGGTTATCGTCGGCTTTCAAATAGGCTTGATAGGCTTGCTCTCGGATTTGATAGCAATCAACCGTAAACTAATAGAAGACGCACTTTACCGTTTAAAGAAAATAGAACATGAGAAGTAGTGAGGCCGAGGGGTGGCGCGGAGTGCAGCGACAGGACCCCGAGGCATAAAATGGATTTAGTTTCAGTTATAGTGCTTAATTGGAATGGGAAGCATCTGCTTGGAGACTGTCTGGACTCTATCGGTAAACAGACTTATCCGGCAATCGAAACTATTGTTGTCGATAACGGCTCTATTGACGGCTCTCTTAATTATCTTAAGGAAAATTACCCCGGCGTTAAGTTAATCGCTAATGAACAAAATCTCGGCTTTGCCAAAGCTATGAATATGGGAATGAAGGCGGCCAAAGGGGCCTATCTAATGCCTCTTAATAACGATATAACTCTGGAGGCTGATTTTATTAAAGAAATGGTGGCGGCGGCCAAGGAGCCTTCCGTGGGTTCGGTTAGCGGCAAGTTAATAAAGGCCGATAGCCCCAATACCCAGATGATTGATTCTACCGGCCACGTTCTTTTTCGAAACCGCCTGGTCAGAAACCGCGGTGTCGGCTTGCATATCAGCCAGTTTAATGAGGAAGATTATGTCTTCGGTGCTTGCGGGGCGGCTCCTCTGTATAAGAGAGAGATGCTTGACGATGTAGCGGTTGACGGCGAATATTATGACGAGAATTTTTTCAGCTTTTTTGAGGATGTGGATTTGGACTGGCGGGCTCAGCTCAGGGGCTGGAAATGCAAATATACCCCGAAGGCCACGGCTTATCATTGGCGGGGCGGCACGGCGATGAGGAGAAGCACCATCGTCGAGAAGCATAACTATAAGAACCGCTATTTGCTTATGCTCAAGAATGACTCGCCGTTGTATTTTATTAAGAACTTCCCGCAGATTTTACTGACCGATATCATAAAAACGAGTGCCTTGCTTTTCAGGGCCCCTTCGGCTTTAACCGGCTGGCTTAGCGTTATTAAATATCTGCCTTCAACTATCCGCAAAAGACGGCAGATACAGAGAAGGAGAAAGGTGAGTGCGGCCCAAATCGAGCGGATGTTTGCAAAATTCGATTATTTAAGCTGGATAAAACAACATTTAAGAGAAGACGTATATAACCTGAGGAAGTAATGGATATTACAATTGGCGTAATCAGTTTTAATACGAAAGAGCTCTTGGCTGACTGTCTTTCTTCCGTAGCCGCTCAAGGCCGGGATTTATTAACAAAGACGGTTGTTGTCGATAACGCTTCAACTGACGGCAGCGTTGCTCTTGTGGAAGAAAAGTACCCGCAGGCCCAATTGATTGCCAACAATGAGAATCTAGGTTTTGCCAAAGCGGCTAACCAGGTACTTAAAAACTCTAAAAGCCAGTTTGTTCTTTTACTTAACTCCGATACCATTTTGTATGATAAAAGCATAGAAAGCATGGTGGATTTTATGCAGGGTTGTCCGCAAGCCGGTGCCGTCGGCCCTTTGTTGCTTAACCCGGATGGAACCAATCAGGCATCAGGCCGGCGTTTCCCCTCTTTTCTCGATGCCAGCATGCACGCCTTTCTCGGTGTTATTGCTCCGGAGAACCGGTTTAGCAGGCGATATAAACTCTTGGATTGGGATAGAAAAAACAAGAAAGAAGTTGACTGGATAAGCGGGGCCGCTTTTGCTTTGCGCCGCCAGGCGGTTAAGGAGATTGGTTTTTTTGACGAGCGGTTTTTCATGTATGTCGAAGACATGGATATATGCTACCGCCTATGGGAAAATGGCTGGAAGATATTTTTGCTGCCGGAAGCCAAAGTTACTCATTATATCGGCGAAAGCAGCAAGCAGTTGAATGCGCAGATGATTAGAGAGTTTCAAAAGAGTATCTACCGCTTTTACTTAAAGCAAAATGCTCATAGCCCGAAGCGTTTCTTAGCACCGCTGGTAAGGTTGGGGCTTTTTTTTAGAGGAAGTTTGCTGGTCGGTGCTTCGAAGTTAAAAAGGAGTTAATGTGTTAGAACCATTTAAAAGTGCGGTTGATTTCGAGAGCGGCCTATTAAAAGAATACGATAACAAGGTAGAACGCCGCCTGAGCAATCTTGAGGGCATCTTTAACGATGCGCCCTCTTATGCGCAGTTGAGGGCCGAAGAAGACGGAATGGTCTACGAAGTTTTTGAAAAAGAAGTGCCGGCAAATCCTGGACAGCTGGCTCATGCCGTTACCGTCATCTATCCCGGAAAGGTCGGCGCCGAGTATTATATGACCAAAGGGCATTTTCATCAAAAGGAGCCTACCGCTGAGCTTTATTTGGGCGTCAAAGGCCAAGGCGGCATTATTATGCAAAACAAGGAAGGGAAAACCAGCTATCTTGAAATGAAGCCCGGAAGCCTGGTTTATGTGGCTCCGTATTGGGCTCACCGTACAATTAATATCGGTAGCGAACCGTTTTCTTTTTTGGCCATCTATCCGGCCGATGCCGGCCATGACTACGGAACGATTGAAAAAATAGGCTTTCCAAAATTGGTTGTTGAGCAAGAGGGAAAACCTACTATTATAAGCAATCCGAGATTCAAGAGATGATAAAACTGAGGGGTGGCGCGGAGGCATGTTGGTTTGCGCATCCTGACACCAGTCGGTGCGCAAAGTAAGATGCCGCAGCGACAGGACCCCGAAGCTAAGCACTATGGACCCAAGGCAACAGGTTTTAAGGCAAATAAATGAAGCGGTTTCGAGCATCAGGAATGAGTGCGAGCTTTCTCCTGAAATCGGGGTTATTCTAGGCAGCGGATTAGCCGGTTTTGCTGATGAGATGGAAGCGGCTATTGCTGTCGATTACGGAAAAATCAGCCATTTTCCGGTGTCGACTGTTCAGGGGCATCCCGGAAAATTGATTCTTGGAAAATTCGCGAGCCGTAATTTGGCCGTTCTGCAAGGACGCTTTCATTTCTATGAGGGCTACACGATGTGGGGCATAACATTTGCCGTGCGGGTTTTGGCTATGCTTGGCGTAAAAGTGCTTGTCGTAAGCGGGGCTTGCGGCAGTCTTAGGGATGACTATAAACAAGGCGAACTGGTGCTTTTGACGGATCATTTGAATTTAATGCCGGCTAATCCTTTAATCGGGCCTCATGTTGCCGAGATGGGCCGGCGTTTTGTCGATATGAGCGAACCCTATGACCGCCCGTTGGCTGATAAAGCCAAAGAAGCCGCCAAAGCTGACAATATAACTTTGAAAACGGGTGTTTATGCGGCGGTGGCCGGTCCGAATTACGAAACGGGTGCCGAGACCGTCATGCTTAAGAATTTGGGAGCGGATGTTGTCGGAATGAGCATTGTTCCCGAGGTGATAGTGGCCAGGCAAATGGGCCTGAAAGTACTCGGTATTGCCGTGGTTTCCAATGAGCATGGGGTCAATAAGAAAATCACCCACAAGGAAGTTTTAGAAAATGTTAGCCAATCGACCGGTAATTTTGTTAAACTGTTGCAAGCGATTTTTAAGTGAGGATAAATTACAAAGGAGTTAAATGACTGTGCAAACGATTAATCATGATGTAAAAGACTTGAGCTTGGCCGAAAAAGGAAAATTAAGGATCGAATGGGCTGACAATCAAATGCCTGTTCTTAAATTAATCAGAGAGCGTTTTGAGAAGGAAAAACCGCTGAAAAATGTCAAAGTCAGCGCTTGCCTGCATGTTACGACGGAGACCGCTAATTTAATGCGTACTCTGCAAGCCGGCGGCGGTGACGTGGTTTTATGCGCTTCCAATCCGCTTTCAACCCAGGACGATGTGGCTGCTTCGCTGGTAAAAGATTACAGCATAGGCACTTTTGCCATCAAGGGAGAGGATAACGAAACTTACTACAAGCACATCGATGCGGCTCTCGACCATCATCCGCAAATAACGATGGATGACGGAGCCGATGTAATTTCCAGTATTCACTCAAAAAGGCCCCAGCAAGCCAAGGAAGTTATCGGCGGAACCGAAGAAACAACAACGGGCGTAATTAGGCTGCAGGCCATGGCTGAGCAAAAAGTCTTGCTTTATCCGATTGTGGCGGTTAATGACGCTAAAACAAAGCACTTATTTGATAACCGCTATGGTACCGGCCAATCGACGATTGACGGTATTTTGCGGGCAACCAATATTCTTTTTGCGGGCAAGAATGTTGTGGTTTTCGGTTACGGAATGTGCGGGTGCGGAGTAGCTACCAGGGCTAGCGGCATGGGAGCTAACGTAACGGTTGTTGAAGTCGATCCCCTAAAGGCTTTACAGGCGGTTATGGACGGTTATCGCGTTATGCCTGCTGCTAACGCTGCTCAAATAGGCGATGTTTTTATTAGCGTAACCGGCGACATTCACGTTTTGCGCAAGGAGCACTTTGAATTAATGAAAGATGGGGCTATTTTGGCTAACTCCGGCCACTTTGATGTTGAGATCGACATACCGGGTCTAAAAGAACTTTCGATTAAGAAGCGGCAGATAAGAGACTTTACTGATGAATACACCCTTAAAAGCGGTAAAAGGATTTATTTACTAGGTGAAGGACGGCTGATAAATCTGGCGGCGGCCGAGGGGCATCCGGCGATGGTTATGGATATGAGTTTTGCCAACCAAGCTTTAGCGGCTGAGTTTATGTATAAGAATGCTGACAGTTTACAGAAAAAGGTTTATCCTGTGCCCGAAGAAATCGATAAAGAAATCGCCCGCTTAAAGCTGGCCAGCATGAATATCGGTTTGGAGAAATTAACAGCCGAACAGGAAAAATACCTAGCAAGCTGGGAAATCGGCACGTAATTACTTGTGCTTGTGTTTTAATTCCATCTCCATTATTTCTTCGGCTTCCGTTTCCAGGAAGCTGGGGGCGAACTGACGGCGGTAAAATTCGTAATAGAAAATCTTTATAGTTAAAAGGACCGGAATGGCTAAAAGGGCTCCTGCTAGTCCCAGTAAAAGTTCTCCGGCTAGAATCGCGAAAACGACCGAAATGGGGTGAAGCTCCAGGCGGCGGGCTAATATCAAAGGACTCCATATAGTTGCTTCGAGGATTTGGACAACAACAAAGACTACGACTACCAGCGCTGCCGTTAAGAGGCTTTGCGATAAGCCGAAGAGGATGGCCGTTATGGCAATAGCCAACGGCCCTACCAAGGGGATAAATTCCGCCAAAACTAAGAGGACGGCAAAAATAAGGGCAAAGTCTACGCCGATTACCAGCAATCCTATGCCCGCAATTGTCCCGTTGATGATTCCGATGATTAACGACGAGTAAAACCAGGTTGCCAAACCCTTGCTTAAGAGGATTATGCTCTCTCTTACACGATTTGTCTTTTCTTGCGGGAAGAATTGCAAAAACCCTACAAGCAGCGGTTTTGGATTGGCCAAGGTAAAGATTATTAGAAAAATGGCCAAAACAGTAAAGAATACCAGGGCTACTAAATTTTGGCTTGCCTTCGATATATTGGAAAAAACAGGCCCGGATGTCAAAATTTTGCCGATATCGATTTTACTGGTGATGTTTCCGAGTAGCGGAAACTGAGACGAGAACTCCTTCGCTTTATCAATCAAGCTTGTAGAGATCCGGGGAAGCTCTTTGGCCAAGAGGTTTACTTGCTCAATTATTGGCGGAAGGGCCAGGCCCAATACAAGGGATATCAAGATAAGTACTGCCACCACGCTCAAGACAGCGGCCCAAGTGCGCTTAAGTCCTTTTTTTTCAATCCACACGACCACCGGATTGAGCAGCAAAACAATTAGAAAAACGAGGGTAAAGAGGATGAGAACCTCGGTGGTCAAAAGGATAAAGCGATAGACCAAAATCAACAGAATGATAAATATTACAAGGCGCTCCGCCTCCAGATAATTAAGCGAATTTTTCTCAGCCATACCTAAATTTTTATCCTTACGGCATTGGTTTAATCAGGAAAAGGATTATCTTGAATTGGAAATAGGTAAGAATAATAAAGGCTTAATACAAGGAATAAAGCCGATCTTTGACAAAGGTGGGGAACATGGGTACCGTTTTCGCAAGCTTTATTTTTGTTGTCGGCGGCATTATTGTTTCCGCTTATTCTTTGAGATTGGATGCTATTAAGCAAGGTCTTTATGGACACCTTGCTTTTTATTTGTACCTTTTCGGGGCCGGCGTTCTGGGCATCGGTTTTGCCGGCGAATTAAACAGCAGTTTGTGGCAGGCCTTAATCTTTATCACGTTTGGCTGGCTTTTCATCGGCCGCATCTTAACTTTCCTTAAATTATTCAGAGAGCAAACCCTTTTGCATCTGGCCGGTGGCATTGCCACCATTGTCTGGATTATCGTTAATATTATTGTTGGCTAACCGCGTTTACCAATCATCTTTCCCTGGTATCTATTACCTATGAGAATGCTTAACAGAATATGGAAGAAGCTTTTGGCTATCTACCTGGTTATAACCATACCTTTTCTCCTCATACTTGCCGGTATTTTCATTAGTGAAGTAAATCTCCACATCACCGAAACTATCGATAACAAAGTTGAAGATGCCCGGTTGGCCGGCGATATTTTTGAAAACTTTATAGATGAAACACTTGAAGACCAGCAAAGCTTGGGAATAATAATAACTGAGATAGAGCACAAGCCCAAAGAAATTACCGATTTTATCGCTCCAATGAAAAACGCTCATTTTCTTAGTGGCGCCTGGTATTTAAATGCAGAGAAGAAAGTAGTTGGCGGCTTGCCGCCTAAAAACGGCGCTGATTTTTCCAAAAAGCAACTTATCTCTTTGGCAGGCGGCGGCTGATGATTTGGCTACGGGCCTGGAAAACAGCTTACTTTATGAAAGCCAGGAAAAAATATCCTCAACTCTGCAAAAAAGCCTTTTGCCGGGGAAAATTCCTTCGATAAGGGACCTTGATATCGGAATACATTATGAATCGGCTACGGCTGAAGCGGCCGTCGGCGGCGATTTTTATGATTTCGTAAGGCTGAAGCGCAAGAAGTGGGCAATTATTGTCGGTGATGTCAGCGGTAAGGGGATTGAAGCGGCTGCCGATACGGCAATGGTGAAATACATACTCAGGGGCTACTTGCTAAGGGGCTTTTCTTTGGCCGACTCCCTAAGCGAATTAAATAACATGGTTCAAAAGCAGCTTACGTCCGGCCGCTTTGTTACTTTAGTTATTGCTTTATATCAAGGTAACGGGGTTTTTGAGTTAGTCAATGCCGGTCATACCCGGCCCTTCTTGTTTAAAAAACCAAACGGCTCCTTTGTTAAAGAAAGCGGTTTGGCAATAGGCGTTTTTCCGGGTAAAAGTTATAATATAACTCGCCTTAAGCTTGACCCCCAAGACTTGCTTGTTTTATATACCGACGGTTTGACTGAAGCAAGGGTGAATAGCGAGCTGTTCGGTGAAGAGGGTTTGAGAAGGGTTGTGACGGAAAAAGCAGGGTTAGGCATAAAAGACTTGGCCGAGAGCTTAAGCGCCTCCGCCAAAACTTTTGCTAACGATATTTTGTCTGACGATCTTTTGGCAATGGTTATTAATAGAGTAAGGGGAGGCTAGCTCCCCTTTAGGGTGTCCAGGGACTTTGCTCGTTTAAAAATGTGTCACAATCGGCATGAGTCTTGCGCTTTTCTACGGTAATGCCCGGAGCGGTGCAATCATTATTTTTATTCCAAGCACACATCGAAACATTGCAAGTACCTACAAATCCTTTATCAGCCATCATCTACATTCCACCTTCCTTTTCATAAGTAATACAATCCGCGTGGTTTTCCATTACATCAACCTTGATTTGCGGAGCGCTGCAATGCTCGCTTTGCCACCATACGCAGTCCGCTACGTGACACGTGGCTACAATATTATTTTGGCCCATAAAATATCACCTCGAAAAAATTATTCCCAAAGGCTTCTTAATTAATCCTGGGCTAAAGCTTTTTTATAGTAGGCGTCTTTTTTGGCGTCTAATTTCTTCTGTTTTTTATCGGCAACCTCAGCTTGCCGGCTTAAATTTTCCACATTTTGGCTGATTTTTTCGAATTTTTTCTGCTCGAGAGTGTTTTTAGCGATAAGCCCGTATAAGTTTTGAAGCTCTAAATAAAGGTTTCTTGATATTCTTAGGGTTTCAATGTCGGCATCGAGCGCATCAAGAGTATATTGGGCGTATTTTTTAAGCTCCTCGCTTACGCGGAAACCGGAGATACGGGCGATTTCGGATTTCGCTTCGCTAAGTAACTCAAACTGGTCATTATTCTTTTCGAGTATTTTTTTAACATATCCCAAAGAGATTTTGGCGCCGCTTTTCGTGCCTTCGGTTTTCTGAATTTTTAAGGCCAAGGGGGCGATTTCATTATTTTCGATGGCGACGTAGTGTTTTGAAGCCAAATTAGCTTTATTGATGAGCTTGTTAGCCTCCCCAGTGTTATTGCCGAAGCAGCCGGTGCTTAATAACGATATGACGATAAAGCTCAATATGGCGATTTTTAGTTTCAACTGATACCTTCCTTCAATTCGGCAAGTACTCAAATTACCACTTTAAAGAGTTGCAGGCAAGCTAAATGGGAGCGAGCTAGTCTTCCTACGAAAAGACGCGTTCATTTTCCCAGCGAGAAAATGCCGCTGCCTCTCGACCTCGCTCCTCGCCTTCGGCGAGACCTTGCCCGCTCGGTCTCCGAGAGCCTTTTCTACAGGCAGACTAGCTAACTCCCGGGCTCAGGTTTATTGCTATAATATCGAAAGCATGAGGTTTTATACGGTAAAGTGGAAAAATAACGCGGTTAGCTTAATAGACCAGCGTAAACTGCCACTGCGGGAAGTTTATTTAAGTTTTATAGATTACCGGCAGGTCGCCAGGGCGATTGAAAATATGACGGTGAGGGGCGCTCCGGCTATCGGCGTTACGGCGGCTTTGGGTATTGCTTTGGGATGTAAGCAATCAAAAGCTAAAACACTTCAAGCCTTTGATAAGGAATTTGCGAAAATATGCAAGCGTTTTTCCCTCACCAGGCCGACAGCGGTCAATCTTTTTTGGGCTATTGAGAAAATGCAAAAATGCTATTTAGCCAACCGCCAAAATTCTCTTTCACAAATCAAAAACGCTCTTATAGCAGAAGCTAAAAACATAGCGGCTGCCGATGAACAAATTAACCGCCGGATAGGCAAAATCGGGGCTGCTCTTCTGAAAAGCGGCGATACCGTCCTGACTCATTGCAATGCCGGTGCTTTGGCAACAGCCGGTTTCGGCACGGCCCTGGGCGTTATCAGAAGCGCCGTAATGGTGGGTAAGAAAATTAAAGTGTATGCCGACGAAACACGGCCGCTTTTGCAAGGCGCCCGTTTGACGGCCTGGGAGTTGGCAAAGGATAAAATCGACGTGACATTGATAACCGATAATATGGCCGGCTATTTCATGGCTCTCGGCCAAATCGATAAGGTAGTTGTTGGCGCCGATCGGATTGCCAAAAACGGCGATACCGCTAACAAAATAGGGACATACAGCGTTGCTGTCCTCGCTAAGAATCATGGCATCCCCTTTTATGTCGCCGCTCCATTATCGACAATCGATTTCAGTTTAAAGAATGGCTCTGAAATCCCAATTGAAGAAAGAGCGGCAGACGAGGTGCGAACCGTTTTCGGCAAACAGCTAGCCCCGAAAAATATTAAGGTGGCCAACCCTGCTTTCGATGTGACTCCGGCAAAGCTGATAAGCCGCATTATTACAGAGAAGGGAGTTTTCAATCCGCGATGTTTGATGTCGAATTGCTCTCAATCATAGCCAGCGTTGTCCTGGTCTTTATCCTCGGCTACTCGGCTAAAAAATTAGGAATTTTAAAACAAGAACAAGCGCCTATACTAAACAACGTTATTATTTATCTCACTCTGCCGGCCCTCATATTCAAGGGAATCTATACGGCCGACTTAGAAGGCAAGCTTTATCTTGTGGCGGTAATTTCTTTGCTGACTACCGGTTTTGTAATGGCAATAGCTTTTCTTATTAGCCGCTTTCTTAAACTCGAGCCTCAATTGGCCGGCACATTTATGCTGGTTGCGGCTATTGGAAACACCGGCTACATCGCCTATCCTTTACTGATTTCTCTTTACGGCAATACTGGTTTGGTGCGGGGCATTTTTTACGATATGTTCGGAACGGTCATTGTTATTCTGACCATCGGTCTTTATATTTGCTCCGTTTTCGGGAAGAGTGCTGAAAAACCCTCCATTATCAGGCAGTTATTTTCATTTCCACCGATATATGGATTGTTTCTGGGCTTTATTTTAAAACCGTTTGTTCTGCCGGAAGTCCTGATGCGTACAGTTGATATCGTGGCCGCTGTTACCGTCGGCTTGATTCTGATATCGGTCGGTTTATCCTTGGAGCCGGTAAAGGAGGCCAGGCGTTATATTCCTCTCCTCAGTTTAACTTTTGTTTTAAAGTTGCTTATTTCTCCTTTTATCGTATTTTTGCTGGCAAAAATATTTCCGCTGGACGGTCTTTCGGTTAGGGCAAGTGTTCTTAGCGCCTCGATGCCGCCAGCTTTATTAACTCTTGTTTTCGGCCTTAAATACGGTCTTGACGCCGGCTTCTTGTCAAGCTCTATTTTTATTCTTACAATTGCCAGTGCAGTTACCGTTCCGTTAATGCAGTTACTGTTGAGATAAACTGCCTTGCGGTTCAACAATTACTTTCATCGACTCGCCGGCCTCAGCTACCAGCTTAAATCCTTTAGCAATCTCGTCTAAACTAAGCCGGTGGGTTATCATGTCGGTTACTTTGATAGTGTGGTTTTTTATCAATTCAAGGGCTTCTTGCAGGTCTTTTGGTGCTGCTCCGTAAGAGGTTAGTAAGGTAACCTCTTTTCGCCAAAGCTCGGCAATAGGCAAAGGCAATCTTACTTCTGGCGCCGGTGGCGCAAAGAAGATGATGGTTGCTCCATTATCGATACAGTCCAAGGATTGGTAAGCAGCAGATGTGGCACCGGTGCAAACAATAACGTAGTTGGCAAGAATATCTTTGACTTCGGTTGCTTTCAGGGCCGTAGCTCCTTGTTTTTGAGCAAATTCAAGCCGCCAGTCGTTTATGTCGGTTGTTATTATTTTGCCGGCACCGTTTGCCTTGGCGAGCTTAGCGTGAAGGATTCCCGAGATGCCGCTGCCCAAGATAAGCACGGTGCTTCCCGGCTTGATCTTGGCAATTCTTTGAGCGCGGCAGACACAGGCTAACGGCTCGATAAAAGTGCCTTCTTCGTAAGAAATTACCTCCGGCAGGATATAGGTCCCTTTTTCTATATTAATTTTGGGAATTCTGATAAATTCGGAAAAACCGCCCGGGTCATAATTGGTGGTGTGAAGGGTATGGCAAGCCGTATGATGACCGGAAAGGCAATAGTGGCAAGTATTACAGGGGACGTGGTGAGATACAAAAACCCGGTCACCGACCTTAAAATCCTTCACTTCGGGCGTGATTTCGGCAATATCGCCGGTTATCTCATGGCCGAGCACTAATGGAGCCTTTTTCAGGCGATACCACTCCAAGCAATCGGTTCCGCAAATACCGCTGGCCTTTACTTTAACCAGCATTTCACCTTGATTTAAAGAGGGAACGGGCCGTTCTTCAACCCGGACATCGTTGTTATTGTAGTAAACTGCTACTCTCACTTGGATTTTCTAAACTCTTACTTTTTGACCTTGGTAAATCTCAAAAGCATCGTCTACCGATGAACCTTCATGGACAATTGCTTTTACGGCCTTAATCATTCCGACAGGGTTACCGGATTGAAAAATGTTTCGGCCCATGTCGACACCGGCAGCGCCGTTTGCAATCGCATCGTAGGTAAGCTTTAAAGCCTCTTTTTCAGGCAGTTTCTTGCCCCCGGCCATAACCAGCGGTACGGGAATACCGGCCGCCATTTTGGCGAAGTCTTCGCAATAATAAGTTTTTACAAAATGGGCGCCGATTTCAGCGGCGATCCGGCAAGCCAAGCCAAGGTAACGGGCATCCCTGTTCATTTCTTTACCTACCGCGGTAACCGCAAGGACGGGAATCCCGTAGCGTTCTCCCTCATCTACAAGTTTTGCCAGGTTAAGAAGAGTTTGCTTCTCGTATTTAGAGCCGACATAAATAGATATAGCCACGGCACTGACATTTAGCCGGATGGCATCTTCCATAGAGACAGTCAGGCCTTCATTGGCCAAGTCTTCTCCGACGATACTGTTTCCGCCGGAAACTCTAAGAACAATAGGCGTATCGGCTTGTGCGTCAACGCAGGTGCGAAGGATTCCCCTGGTTGGCATTAAAGCGTCGGCGTATGGTAAAAGCGGCTTAATGGTCTTTTCAGCATCTTCGAGGCCTGTTGTCGGTCCTAAAAAGTAACCATGGTCAACAGCCAGCATGACGGTTTTCTGCGTCTGCGGTTTTATTATTCTAGAGAGACGGTTCTTAAGGCCCCAGCTCATAAGTCCTCCACAATTAGGTTTGTTGTAAATATAACTTTTTATCCTTACAATTGCTAGTACGGTTAATGTTGGAAAAATGTTGAATCCTGTTAAAGCGGTTGTTGATTTATTAATTCCCAAGAGTTGTTTTGGTTGCTCAAAGCCTTCGGCAAATGCGCTCTGCGATAATTGCATTGCCTCCTTTAAATTCATCGGTCCCACTCATTGCCTAAAATGCGGTTATCCGACAATTTTAGAAGTGAATTCCTGCGGTCAATGCCGGGGCAAGGGCTTTCGGTTTCGTGAAGGACGGTCTCTACTTTTTTATGAAGGCATAGTCAAGGATATCTTGCTATCTCTTAAACTTGAAAGCGGCTTTGCTTTGGCTGACTCCTTAGCAAGGATGGCCATAAGGGAGATGGAAAAGGATTTTTTTGATGTTTGCGCTTTTACTTTTGTTCCCAGTACGGCTTGGAAGAAATTCACGCGGGGACATAACGCCGCTGAGCTTATTGCAAAAAGCCTTGCTCACCGCCTTAAAATCCCGCTTATCGATACGCTCGATTTTCAAAAGAAAGTAAGGGATCAAGCGGCTCTCGAAGCCGGCGCCCGTCAAGAAAACCTGAAAGGCGCCTTTAAGGTAAAGAGAGACATCGATGTTAAAGGCCCGGTTATGATAGTGGATGATATTTTCACCAGCGGCGCTACCTTAAAAGAAGCCAGCCGGGCCTTAGCAAAGGCCAATGTAAAAACAAAAGTTTTTACATTGGCGCGAACTCTGTAACATTTTTGACCGACCACTAAATGTTTACATAGGGAGCTTGCTGTGTTAGTATTTCACTAGTTTGTTAGAAGGAGGTTTGTGATTGGCAACAGGAACAGTTAAATGGTTTAGTGCGGAAAAAGGCTATGGGTTCATTGAGAGGGAAGATGGCGATGATGTTTTCGTTCATTTTTCAGCTATCAAGAACGATGGCTTCAAGACACTAGAAGAAGGCCAAAAAGTTGAGTTCGAGATTACCGAAGGAGAACGCGGTCCCCAAGCGACAGATGTGGTAGCCGTTTCCGGCGAGTAATTTTAAACTTTGCAACTATAAGCTAAAGAGAAAAGCTTCGGATTTTCCGGAGCTTTTTTCATTTCTTGACTTTATACTCGATGGCGTTATGCTTTGATTATGAAGCCCGTACTTTTTCATATTGGACCATTAGCTATCAGAAGTTGGGGCGTTTTTGTTGCCAGTGGTATCCTCGCCGGCTTGTTTTTTGCCAACAGGTCTGCCAAGCAAAAGGGCATTGACGGCGAGAAAATTCTCAACCTGGCCTTCTACTTATTATTATCAGGGTTGTTCGGAGCTCGCGTTATTTATGTATTAACGGAACTGCCGTATTTTATCAGCAACCCGCTGGAAATATTTATGATTCAAGCCGGGGGCTTAGCCATTCAAGGCGCTATCCTCGGCGGCTTTATAGCAAGCTATTTTTTCTGCCGCTACCACAAACTCTCTTTCGCCAAAGTAGCCGATGTATTTGCGCCCTCTCTGTTAATAGGCCAGGCCATCGGCCGTATCGGTTGCTTTTTGAACGGCGACGCCTACGGAAAAGTAACCGACTTTGTTTTAAAAGTAAAATTTCCTATGCTGGCGGGCTTCCGGCATCCCAGCCAGCTTTACGAAAGCGCGCTTGATTTTATTGCTTTCGGTTTGATTATGGTTTGGGGCAAGAAGTTCAAGAATGACGGCGCACTTTTCTCGGTTGTAATAATAATTTACTCATTAATTCGGTTTGCAGTGGAGCCTACCAGAGAAAGCGATATCCTGGCCTTCGGCATAAGCTACGCTCAATTTGCCGCTCTAGCCACAGTGTTGGTATTTGGTATAGTCCTTGGTAAGCAACTAGGTACGAAAAGTGCATCGTAGTAGGGGCGGACCCCTGTGTCCGCCCGTGTCAACTAATTAGTAAAGGGCAACCACGGGGGGTTGCCCCTACTTAGTTTTCTTGGATCTTAAATCTCTTAAGTAAGGCGGCGTTAGTTACAACCGATAAGGAACTCAAAGCCATAGCAGCAGCAGCAATTATCGGATTAAGTAAACCGAAAGCGGCTACCGGAATGGCTAAAGTATTGTAGAAGAATGACAAGAACAGATTTTGCTTGATTTTACCCATAGTGGCCCGTCCAAGCTTGATACCGCTTACTACGTCGCCGATATTATTTCTGATAAGAATAATTCCACCGGTTTCCTTGGCAATGTCGCTTCCGCTGCCGATTGCAATTCCGATGTCAGACTGGGCTAGAGCAGGGGAGTCATTTATTCCGTCGCCTACCATGGCCACAGTTTCTCCTTTTTCCTGAAGGCTTTTTACGGCATTAGCTTTTTCCCAAGGAAGGACATTGGCCATTATGTTATCAATACCCACTTCTTTAGCAATTGCTTTAGCGGTTCTCTCATTATCACCGGTAAGCATGATAACTTTTACGCCGAGCTCTTTGAGTTCTTTTACCGCTTTAACAGAATCTGCTTTGAGAGTGTCGGCTACTGAAACCAATCCCAGCACTTTATTATTAACTGATACAAACATAGTTGTTTTGCCTTGAGCTTCCAAAGCGGCAATTTTCTCTTCATGTGAATCCACTTCTAAGTGGTTTTCTTTCATTAGCTTCCGGTTGCCGACAAGAATTTCCTTATCTTGGTATTGTACTTTGATACCATGACCGGGAACTGCCTCAAATTTATCCGGGTCAGGAACATCGCCTTTAGCTGCTAAAACAATAGCTTCACCCAATGGGTGTTCGGAGCCTTTTTCAGCAACAGCAGCGTACTTTAAAATTTCATCTTTGTTGCTGCCGTTAAGAGTCACGATATCCGTCAAAGTCGGCTCGCCTTTGGTTAATGTTCCGGTTTTATCAAAAATGACGGTGGTAAGTTTTCCGATTCGCTCAACGTACTGGCCGCCGCGGATTAAAATTCCTAGCTCTGCGCCTTTACCGACGCCAACCATCAAACTAGCCGGAGTAGCAATACCCAAAGCACAAGGGCAAGAAATTATGAGCACAGCAACGAATGCCCAAATTGCCAAAGCAAAGTTACCGGCTACAAGCCACCATCCCAAAAATGAGAGTAGGGCTACCGAAATAACAGCTGGAACAAAATAGCCGGAAACTTTATCGGCTAGGCGCTGGATTGGCGCCGAAGAAGTTTGGGCTTCTTCAACCATTTTAACGATTTGCATTAAAGTAGTATCGGCACCGACTCTGGTTGCTTTGAACTTAATCATCCCGACTTTATTAAAAGTAGCGCCTATAACATTGTCACCGATTTTTTTCTCTACCGGCAGGCTTTCACCGGTTAGCATTTTTTCGTCTACTGAGGAGTGCCCCTCAACAACTTCACCGTCGGTAGGGATTTTTTCTCCCGGACGAACAACTATTACATCATTTATAATTATTTCTTCCGCCGGTATTTCAACTTCTTTACCGTCTCTTATAACTTTAGCGGTTGCCGGTTTTAAATCCAGGAGTTTTCTAACTGCAGCTGAACTTCTTTTTTTGATAATCTCCTCCATGTATTTGCCCAGGAGGACGAAAGCGATAATAATAGCGGCAACTTCAAAATAAACGTTATTTTCTTTAACCGGTAATACCCCAGGAAAAAGCACTATAACCACACTATATATATAGGCAGTCAAGGTGCCCATCGAAATTAGAAAATCCATGTTTAACCGTCTATTCATAAGGCCTTTGACGGCTCCGACATAAAATCCCCAGCCGCCGATAAATTGGATAGGAGTTACCAGAATCATCATCATTAAGCCACCGTTTAAGAAGGGCAGGCTTGGGATGGGAACCCAGGTAAGGATGGTTACTCCTGTGGCTAGAAGAAGGAATAAACCGGCTCTAAAGATTGCCAGAGCCAGCACGCCACCAAGAGCAATAGAAACTCTTTTCTTCATTGATTTTAGTTCTGCGTCCGGATCCTCAAAGGTGCGGGCGCAACTTTCCATACAAAAGTAATAATCGCGTCCGTCGATAGTCCGTTTTATGGAGTTGTTTTTAGAAACAAGCATTCCGCAAACCGGATCAATTGCTGTATCTGAAGAGTCTTTGCTTCTGAGTTGTTTTGCTTGGGCCATAAGCCGCTGGGCACCTTTCATCTTGGGCATCTCTTTTTTTTCTGCGGCAAGGGCGGTTTCAGGGTCCTGTTCGAATTTTTGTTTACACATCAAAGAGCAAAAGTAATAGGTTTTACCATGATATTGGTAAGTTGCAGCAGCCTTTTCTTTATCGACCGTCATACCGCAAACAGGGTCGATAGCGGTGTTTTTACCGTCTTCAGCTGCTACGGCACCGGCGGCCATCATTTCCGCTTCGGCGGTCTCTTTTAGATATTTTTCAGGCTCAGCGGAAAACTTTTCCTTGCATTTAGGATTGCAAAAATAATACGTCTGACCCTCGTATTCGTAAGAGCCACCTGGCGGATTTTTTTCATCTACTTGCATTTTACAAACCGGATCTATAGCCATAAATTTCTCCTGTCTCGGGGTCCTGTCGCTGCGGTATACAGCCCTGCGTCCCGACTGCGTCAGGGTACGCACGCTTGTATACGCTCCGCGCCACCCCTCGACTTGTCTAATTAGCCTAATTGTATTATTATGCCCCCAGGGGGTATTGTCAATGAGTTCTTACGAAAAAGATAAAGATAAAATCCAACAACGACTGCGCCGCATAGAAGGCCAACTCCGCGGCATCCAAAAAATGGTCAATGATGATAAATATTGCATCGATATCTTAACCCAGCTTTCCTCGGTTATTGCCGCTACTCAAAAGGTTGGTTTGGTCGTTTTACAGGACCATATAAACGGCTGCTTAAAAGAGGCGCTGAAAAACAAAGACGGCCAAGCTCAAATTGACGAGATGATAACCGTCGTCAACCGCTTCATAAAAAGCTAAAAACACTTGCAGACTGTAGGCTACAGACTGCTTGCCAAAAATTAAAGAAATTCTCCGTTTTTCCGAAAATAAAAGTAATAGTAAAAGATTATTAAACGCGCACAATACTAAGCAGTTAATAGGTTGTAATAGTCATGGCACGAAAACCGATAATCAAGGTAGTTAATTTAGCAAAGCACTACAAGATGGGACCTAGCACTGTAAGGGCTCTCGATAAGATAAACCTGGAAATTTATTCAGGTGAATTAATTATTATTTTCGGTCAATCGGGTTGCGGCAAGTCGACCCTCATGAGTTTGCTGGCCGGCTTGGATAAGCCTACCTCCGGCGAAATTTTAGTCCGCGGCGAAAATTTATCCAACATGAGCGCCAACCAGCTCTCCAAATACAGGCGTACCAAGATTGGCATGGTTTTTCAGCAGTACAATCTTATTCCCAACATGACGGCTCTTGATAATATTTCTCTTCCGTTGGCTTTTGACGGAACTTCGAGGAGAAGGCGGGCAAAAAGAGCCCGCAACGTACTTGAACTCATCGGCGTCAGCAAGTTGGCCGAGAGGACCGCATCCGAGATGAGTGGTGGCCAGCAGCAAAAAGTCAGCATAGCCAGGGCTTGGGTAACCAGTCCATGGATTGTTTTTGCAGACGAGCCAACCGGAAATCTGGACTCTAAATCGGCTGATGAAGTAATACGCTTGATTAAAAGACTTAACGAAAAATCTAAACGTACGGTTCTTCTTATTACTCACAACCCCGAATATTTATCCTTGGCCGACAGGGTTATTTACTTAAAGGACGGCAAAATAGTCCGTATTTCCGGACAAATAAAGGGAGCGTCAAGGAGACAAAAAAGAAATGAGTTGGAGCAGCTCAGCGGCGTCGGAAGAGGAGTGGCCGAGAATCTTTTTGCTGCCAACTATAGAAATATGCTTGATGTGGCTAGTGCCGATACTGATGAACTGGCCAAAGTCAAAGGTGTTACCAAGAACATGGCTTCTGTTATCAAGAAAGAGGCTCAGTCTATCATGATGGCTCGTGAAGGATTTAGTGAGGAAGAATGACTTTATTGGATTTATTGCTTTTTTCGATAGCCAGCTTGAAGCGCAATAAAATGAGAACTCTGCTCACCGTTGCCGGGGTAGTGATTGGTATTGCGGCCATTGTTTTTCTGGTCTCACTGGGCTTCGGTTTGCAAGAGCTAGTTATCGAAAAGATTGCCTCCATGAAAGAGCTTACGCAAATCCAGGTCGACCCCAAACCGCCGGCTGCCAAGCTTACCAAGAAAAATATAATAAGATTAGGCAGAATTGAAGGTGTAAAATGGGTAAGTCCGAGCTATTACCTGTCAGCCCAAATGCTTTTGGGTGATGAGCAAATAGATGTCACTCTCTACGCTTTGAATCCGAAGTATATGGAAGCGGAGGACGTTAAGGCTGACGTTGGCAAAAACCTACACTCGCCTGATGCGCAGGAAATAATAGTTTCCAGAAATGCTCTTAAGGTTTTCGATTTGCTGGAGGCCAAAAATTTAGTTGGCCGCGAAGCTACTCTCAGGATCTACTTAAGGGATAAGAACGGCAATTTTTCTTTAAAAATTGACGATCCTAACCAGATACAAAAATTTAAAATAGTGGGGATTGCTAAGAACGTTAAAGAATCATCCGTATATATACCTGTCAAAAGCTTAGATGCTTTGAAGATTAAAACTTTTGATAAAGTGATGCTCAAAACGACAAGCCGGGAAGTGGTTAAGGACGTTAAAAAAGAAGTGAGCGATATGGGCTTTAAAGCAAGTTCCATAAGGGATACGATTTCGGAGATTCAAAGATACTTCCGGGCGGCCCAAATAGTCCTGGGAATTTTGGGGATGATAGCTTTGTTGGTTGCCTCGATAGGTATTTTTAATACAATGACGATTTCACTATTGGAAAGAACGCATGAGATAGGCATCATGAAAGCCATCGGCGCCACCAATAAGGATGTGCGCCGGATGTTTCTTTTCGAAGCGGCTCAAATAGGTTTTTGGGGCGGTTTTTGGGGCTTGGCGGTCGGCTGGTTGATGGGCCTTGGTATCAACTTCCTGGCTAACTCCCTGGCATCTAAGTTCCAGGGGAAGGCTGAGGTTATTTTTCAAACTCCCGTTTGGTTTAGCGCTATCGCTATCCTCTTCGCCTTAATGGTTTCTATTTTCGCGGGTGTATACCCGGCCCGGCGAGCCGGCAAGTTGGGACCTTTGGAGGCTATAAGGTACGAATAGTTGCGGGTATAATTGTTTCTATGAGTCTTTTGCGATTTTCAGCTCTGTTACTTGAATTTAGCGTTGAGGTTATTCCGCTCTTTTTGTTGGCTGTTTTTATTGCCTCCGCCTTGGAGGAGTTTTTATCGACGGCTGTTATCGAGCGGTTTGTCGGCAGCGATAATCCCGTTTCGGTTGCAACCGCTTCTACGATCGGTGCTTTGGTTCCTTTGTGCACTTGCGGGATGATACCGCTTGCCGCTTCACTGAAAAGGAAAAAGGCTCACTGGATACCATTGCTGGCTTTTTTGACAGCCGGGGTTGCCTCCAGCATTCCGGCGCTGGTACTGACTTTGATTCTGGGACTGAAAATCACTATCTTGCGCCTTGTTTCCGCTCTTATTTTCGGTTTTGTAGTGGCTTATGCTGCCGGCTATATTATCCAAAGAACGGTTGAAGAAGCGGATGTTGCCAAAAGGGACGTTCATGCGGTTTGTCCCGAATCCGAGATTTGCGAACTTTGCGAGCATAGAACCAGGAAAAGATTGTTTTCGGTTCCCAGGTGGCGGGAAGTCATGGAAGACTTTTGGCTCACGGTAAAAGATTTTGCTCCGTGGCTTGTGTTTAGCATCGTTGCGGCAGCTTTGATTTCAGCGGCCGTAAGCCAGTCTTTTATCGAGGCTATTTTGGGCAATAAGAATATTTTTAGCCCTTTTATCGGGGCCTTAATAGGATTGCCGTTTTATTTGTGTGCCGGCGCCGATGTTCCTTTGGCGAAAGCTCTTTTAGATAAAGGAGCATCTTTGGGAACGATAATCGCCATAATGAGTGCGGCGCCTACCGTTAATATTCCGGCAGCCGGATTGTTGAGCCGCTGGCTGGGAAGAAAAGCCACTTTTATTTATCTGGGCATTTGCTGGCTCGCCGCCGCCCTCATCGGAGTAGCTGTAAATTTGATATTCTGATAAAGTCAAAAGCCTCGGGTCCTGTCGCTGCGGCATATTACTTTGCGCACCGACTGGTGTTAGGATGCACACAGTCAGGATGCGCAAAGCAACATGCCTCCGCGCCATCCCTAGGATTTGTGTTTCGATGATGAAGAAAGTAGTTATAGCGATGAGCGGCGGCGTCGATAGTTCGGTAGCGGCCGCTTTGTTAAAAGAACAAGGTTACGAAGTCATAGGCGTTACTATGAATCTTTGGCCGTCTGAAAAAGAGCCGGAGGCTAATAGTTCCGGTGGCTGCTGTTCTTTGGCGGCCGTAGAAGACGCGCGGCGCGTTGCCGCCAAGCTGGATATTCCTTATTATGTTTTGAATTTCCGCGATATTTTTGAAGAGAAAGTCATCGCTAATTTTATCAGCGAGTACGGGGCGGGGCGTACCCCCAATCCTTGCATCCGCTGTAACCAATTTATTAAATTTAAAACGCTGCTGCAAAAGACCAGGGAATTAGGAGCTGAATTTTTGGCTACCGGTCATTATGCCCGCATTATTTTTAATGAAAAAAGCGGCTGTTACCGCCTGGAACGTGGAGTGGACTCTTCAAAAGACCAATCTTATGTTCTCTACAGCATGACTCAAGAACAACTTAAAAGCACTTTGATGCCGCTTGGCGGTTATACCAAAGAGCGGACTCGGAAATTGGCCTCGATGCTGGGCCTGAAGGTGGCCGGCAAGCCGGAGAGCCAGGAGATTTGTTTTATTCCCGACAATAATTACCGACGGTTCCTAAAAGCAAAAGTCCCGTCGGTTTTTAAAGAAGGACTAATATATGACCGGCAGGGGAAAGTTGTCAGGACGCACTCGGGGATTATTAATTACACTATCGGTCAGCGTAAAGGTTTGGGCGGCGGGGCAGGTGAGCCGCATTATGTTATCGACATCAGAACCGAGGATAATGCGGTAGTTATCGGTCCTGCTAAATTTTTGGAAAAGAAGGGTTTTGTAGCGGCTGACGCCGATTTTATTTGGGGATTAAATGAAAAAGTAATGGCTCAGATACGCTACAATTCAAAGCCTGTTTTGAGTACTCTGAAGCAGCTTGAAGAAGGCAGGGTTGAGGTAATTTTCGATAAGCCCCAAAAAGCGGTAACGCCCGGCCAAGCGGCTGTTTTTTACGACGGTGACACGGTTATAGGCGGCGCCACAATAGAAAGTTCGTTTTAATCTCATAGTTTCCAAACAACTCACATGTGGAAGTAATTAACTGTGAGCCTTCCCGAAAAACGCCAAATAACAGATTTTCAAAAAGAGTGTTTTGAGAGAGAAAAGGATTTAAGAGTCCTAAATGAAGTGGCGGCCGAAATATCGGCAAATTTAGAATTAGATGATTTATTAAAGAAAATAGCCCACGATGCGATACGCATTACCGATAGCGAAGGGGCGGTAATAGCTCTTTGCGATAGAGAAAATAATTCATTCAGTTTCTCTTATGTTGAAAATCTGCCAAAAAATTTGATAAAGAAGGATCCCCGGAAAGGCATAGCCGGCGTTGTTATCGCCAAAAGGCGGCCGGTAGTGCTTGAAGACTACTCCAAAGCCAAGGAGGCAATCGGCGAATTTGCAGGGGCTGGAATAAAAGGCGCTTTGGCGGTTCCCTTAATGGTAAAAGATAAAGTATACGGGGTTCTTGGAGTAATAAAATTTAAGCCATATATGTATGCAATAAGAGAAGTGCAATTGCTGCAATCCGTTGCCAAGCAAGCAGCGGTGGCTATTGAAAATGCCCGTCTTTATGGCAGGCTTAAAGAGGCTTACCATAAGGAGCGCTATGTCGCCGAGCGCTTATCAAGGAGTTTATTGCCTCCTGTTTTACCTCAAATTCCTAATACCGAGCTTGGAGTGAGTTATCTTTCGGCAACTCCGGAAACTTATGTAGGCGGTGATTTTTACGATTATATGACACTAGAAAACGAAGTGGTCTTTATTGTAGGCGATATTAGCGGCAAGGGAATTGATGTCGCCTCGCTGACGGCCATGGCTAGAAATGTTCTCAGAACACTTATTTACCAAGGTTATTCCCCGGCCAGATTAATCGGAGAAGCAAACCGCATCGTTTACAGAGAAGTAGGTGAGGATTTTTTTATTGCTTTATCTTACTATCTTTATGACTGGGCTAGTGGCGAAATCGCTTTTATCAATGCCGGCCAGCGTCACGCCTACTTCTGCTTGGACCACATCAGCTGTGATTTTGTACAAACTTGGCAGCCGGCCCTCGGTCTTTTACCGGATTACGAATATAAAGAAAATAAGCTTACAGTGCACAAAGGCGATATTTTGACTATTTACACCGACGGACTGGCTGAAGTAAGGAAAAGCGGCCATTACTTCGAATCAGAGTTACCGGGTCTAATATTAAGAGAATCCCCAAATCCGGCCCAAGTTTTTACCGATAATATTATGAAAGAACTCAGTCGTTTTAATCCCCAGGAAGAATTGCCGGACGATGTTGTTATGCTGGTGATAAAAAGAATTGGCGATTAGGTCTCGGGGTCCGAAAGCCACCCCTCGAATAATCAGATTAAAAGGCGCGCCCCTACTCTAACGTTCTTACTTGGTGGTAAAGCTCCATGTTGATGGGCTTGTTCTCGGAGAGCCCTTCGCCTAAGTCTATCGAAGTCAAATCTTTGCCTTTAAGGGCTACCATCTGGTCAAAGGAGGCGCGCTCTACCATTTTAACGGCTTCTACTCCATAGCGGGTAGCCATGAAGCGGTCAAAGGCCGTAGGTATGCCGCCGCGCTGCAAGTGTCCCAGAATCGTGACGCGGCTTTCTATCTGCGTGCATCTCTCGATTTCACCGGCCAGATATCCGCCTATGCCTCCGAGCATAACGTGGCCGAACTGGTCTTTTTTCTCCTCGGCAATGATTTGGGCCCCGCCCTTGGGTTTAGCTCCTTCAGCCACGATTACCACGCTGTAAGTCCTGCCGCTTTCCTTGCGCTTTTTCAGGAAATCACAAACTTCATCCATATCGAAATCTTCCTCGGGAACTAAAATCAAGTGGGCTCCTCCGGCAACGCCGGCCCGCAAAGCAATGTGGCCGGCATCCCTGCCCATGACTTCCAGGACCATGACGCGGTGGTGGGACTCGGCCGTTGTCCTTAGCTTGTCGACGGCATCGGTGGCACTGGTTACGGCCGTATCAAAGCCTATGGCGTAATCGGTACCCATAATATCGTTGTCGATAGTTTGAGGGATACCGACACCGTTTATCGGCTGCTCAATATGATGAAGCTTATGTAAAACACCCAGGGTATCGTCGCCGCCGATGGCTATCAAAGCATCGAGGCCGGCTTCCTTAAAATTTTTCGAGACTTTTTCCACCGCATTTATCTTAAAAGGATTAGTGCGGCTGGTTCCCAGGATTGTGCCTGATTTGGTCAAGATATTATCAACCATGTTTACAGAAAGGGGAGTAAGCTCGCCGTTTACCAAACCGGCCCAGCCGTTTCTTATACCGCTAAGTTCGAAATCAAATTTATAGGCTTCGTAAACTATTGCCCTGATAGCGGCATTAATGGCAGGGGAGTCGCCGCCGCCGGTTAAAACGCCTATTTTCACTATTGGACCTTCCCGCTTGAGCCAAACAAGCGTATTTTTCTTCTCACAATTTCCATCATTTCCTTTATGGCCGGCTTCAGGATTTTACGGGGGTCGATTTGCTGAGGGTTTTCCTGGATAAACTCGGTGACGCCTCTACGAAAAGCATCCCTTATTTCGGTATCGATATTTATTTTGGTGATTCCGATATCAATAGCTTGCCTGATGTCTTCATCGGGTATTCCGCTGGCCCCATGCAAGACCAGCAAGGCCTTATCCTCGATACTGCTTCTTATTTCTTTAAGCCTCTCGAAATCAAGTTCCGGCTTACCTTTGTAAAAGCCGTGGGCATTGCCGATGGAAACGGCCAGGGAATCAATTCCCGTTTTTTCCACAAATTCTTTGGCTTGAGCCGGGTCGGTAAAAGAAGATTCCCGCTCGGTTACCACTATCGCGTCTTCGGCGCCAAAAATCTTACCAAGCTCGGCTTCGACACTGATGCCCAAAGGTCTCGCAATTTCTATGACTTTCTTTGTAAGATTGATATTTTCTTCAAACGGTAATTTTGAGGCGTCTATCATCACTGAAGAGAAACCGTTTCTTATAGCCGTCATTACGTGCTCAAGCGAAGTTCCGTGATCAAGGTGCAAAGCTGCTTCCAGGCCTTCTTCGGCGGCCAGGCGCACGATGCTGCTTATATAAGGCGCTCCCGCATATTGCATGGCCGAAGGGCTCACCGCTATGATGGCCGGAGAGTTTTCCTCTTTCATAGCCGCTGCTATGGCGTGGGTTATTTCCAGGTTGTTCGTATTGAAAGCGCCCAAACCGAATCTCTGGGTTCTTGAGCGCTCTTCCAGTTCTTTTGTTGTTTTAAACGGATACACTTATTTCTCCAAGGCTTAATCTTATAATAACCAATCGACAACTTTTGTTATTTCTTTAATATGTGGTTTTTACCTGGGTTTAACCACCACGGCATGCGCTCTGGCGAGCGGTTTGCCCTGGGCATCTTTCATCCTGCCGGTTGCTATTAAAACAACGTCAATTATGTACCAAACTCCCAAGCCGCCGGCTGTTAACAATTTAATTATACCCAAAGTCATATAACCGAGGTAAAATCTATCAACGCCGAAACTGCCAAGAAAAACCGATAATAGCAAAGCTAGCAACCAGTTTTTTTGCCTCTCCTCATTTTTTGCCATTGAATACCTCCTTACGTTTTTAATACCGGCTTCTTTATAACTTTCCACTGGCGCATCTTTTAAAACCAACCCCTACACTTATTAAGTTTTTCTCCTACGTGCCGATAATATTTAGAGGTTAATAGAAAGCACGAAAGGAGAATTTATGCAGTTACAGGAAATTTTGAGCCAACCGCTATTGTTCAGGAAGAAGGTTTTGAAGTTGGCCGGAAACAAGATTAAAGTTTTGGATTCAAGCGGCAATCTGGTTCTTTTTGTTAAGCAGAAAGCTTTCAAACTTAAAGAGGATATCCGGGTTTATGCTGATGAGAGTCAAACCCAGGAGATGCTCTTGGTTCAGGCCCGGCAGATCATTGATTTTAAGGCCGCTTATGATGTTGTCGATTCCCAAACACAGGAGAAAGTGGGCGCTTTAAGGCGCAAAGGTTGGAGCTCGATGATTCAGGATAAGTGGGAGATGCTGGATAAGGATGACAATGTTATTGGTAGCATAGAAGAGGATTCAACGGTTTTGGCTCTTATCAGACGTTTTTTAACGAATCTTGTGCCTCAGACTCATGTTTTTAAAGTAGCGGATAAGGAGGTTGCCTCCTTAAAGCAGCACTTTAATCCTTTTATCTTGAAATCCGATTTCTCCGTAAACGGCGGAGGCGCTATCGACCCGAGACTGGCTCTGGCCGGTGCTGTACTTTTAATGACGATCGAAGGAAGACAGCAATAGCGAGCCCCTCGGGCTGTCTTCGCACTTTTTAATTTTGGGTATTTATTATACTATGGTTTCAACAGTCAAAATTGCTTCGTATTTAGAGGGTATAGAATTCCCGGCAACAAAAGAGCAGGTTATTGCTTACGCTGATGGTCGGGATGCTCCTGCCGATATTATGAAGGCTTTGCAAAATATGCGCGGCGGCAAATTCTACACGATGGCCGGGATTTGGGACGCTACCGGCGCAGCTGCCTAATGTTTATACCATTTCTACCAGGTTAAATAAAACTAACAAAAGTTAAGAGGTGAGTTTTATGGCACGGGGAAAAATGACAGTCCAGGAAGCTGGCCGTAAAGGCGGAGCCAGAGGCGGCAAAGTAACGGCCCGTAGATATGGACATGATTTTTATGAAGAAATCGGCCACAAAGGTGGCCAGAAAGTAAGAGACCTTATCAACAGAGGCAAGCGATCACTGTAAAGGTGTAGGGGCAACCCCCTGTGGTTGCCCTTTATTTATTCGTCGATACAGGGCGGACACAGAAATGAACAGAATTGCGGTAGTTACGAGCGGCGGAGACGCGCCGGGCATGAATGCGGCCGTGAGAGCGGTAGTACGCCAGGCGGCAGAAAGCCAAATGGAAGTCTTTGGCGTTCGTCATGGCTACGCCGGTTTAATATTGAATGAGCTAATCGAACTGCAGCCCCGCGATGTGAGCGGTATTATCCAGCTGGGCGGAACTTTTTTAGGCACAGCCAGAAGCGCGGAGTTTAAAACGGAAAAAGCGCAGCGCAAGGCGGTAACTTTCCTTAAAGAAAAAGAAATAGAGGGTTTGATAGTAATCGGCGGCGGCGGCTCCCAAAAAGGTGCGTACTCCTTATTGAAACTCGGTTTCCCGGTAGTCGGGGTTGCTTCGACGATTGATAATGACCTTTACGGAACGGATATCTGTATAGGAACCGATACTGCTCTAAATATAATTATTGAATCAATTGACAGAATCAAAACGACTGCCGAGTCTCATCAAAGGGCTTTTTTGGTCGAGGTAATGGGCCGTAATTATGGGTATTTGCCTCTTATGGCCGCTATTGCCGGCGGCGCCGAAATCGTCGTTACGCCGGAGTTTGAAATGGAGCCCGAGGTCATAGCTGCTGAATTAAAGGCCGCTTACGAGAAGGGTAAGCGCTATGCGTTAGTAATAGTAAGTGACGGAGTCAAGAACGATGCCGAGAAAATCAGCCACTATTTTAGAGAACATAGCGAGCATATCGGCTATGAGCTCAGGGTTACCATTCTCGGCCATGTGCAGCGGGGCGGGCCTCCGACTGCGTTTGACCGTCTTTTAGCAAGCCAACTTGGGGCCGCTGCTGTAGAGCAAATACGGCTTGATAAGTATGGAATGCTGGTCGGATGGAGAGGCGGCAAAGTTGCTCTCACACCTCTCTCTGAAGTAGTTTCTCACAAAAAACCTCTGGATATGAACATGTGGAACCTGGCCAAAATATTGGCCCGCTAACTCCCTCTGTTTGCGATTTTATTTGCTGCGTATATATATCAAGAAAGGCTTGAATTTGAGTAGAGATAATTTTTTGGTATTTGGAAGCCCTTTAATCGAGGAGCCGGAAATAGCCGAAGTTGTTTCGTGTATGAAATCCGGCTGGATAGGCACAGGGCCGAAGGTACAACAGCTCGAACAAAACTTTAAAGAGTATAAAGGCGCACAATTCGCGATAGCCTTAAATTCGTGTACCGCCGCCCTGCATCTTTCTATTCTGGCGGCGGGAATAGAAAGAGATGATGAAGTCATCGTGCCCACCTTAACGTTTGCTGCCACTGCCAATGCCGTGATTCACGCAGGTGCAGTACCTGTTTTTGCCGATTGCGACAAATTCACCATGAATATCGATCCTGATGATATTGAAAGGAAAATCACCAATAAAACAAAGGCTATAATACCCGTTCATTTTGCCGGCCGGCCTTGCGACATGAAAGCCATTATGAATATCGCTAAGAAACATAACTTAATAGTGATTGAAGATTGTGCTCATGCTATCGAAACGGAATATGGTGGTAAAAAGGCCGGGACCTTCGGAGATTTCGGTTGTTTCAGTTTTTATGTAACTAAAAATATCATAACCGGCGAAGGCGGCATGGTCGTTACGAATAATGAAGATTATGCAAGCCGGATTAAAATACTCGGCTTGCATGGCATGAGCAGGGATGCCTGGAAAAGATTCGGTGATGCGGGCTACAAGCATTACCAAATCGTTTACGCCGGTTTCAAGTACAACATGATGGACATCCAAGCAGCCATCGGTATCCATCAGTTGGCCAGGATAGAGAAGTACTGGAAGCGCCGCCAAAAAATTTGGAATCGCTACAACAATGCTTTTAAGGGATTGCCGGTGTTTACTCCCGCCCCGGTTAGGGCGGATACCAGACACGCCTACCATTTGTATACTTTGCTACTTGACATCGATAATTTAAAAATCAGCAGGGACGAATTTCTAGGAGAGATGACCAGGAAAAATATCGGAGTAGGCGTTCACTATATCGCTTTGCATCTCCATCCGTATTATCAGCAGGTTTATGGCTACAAGAAAGGTGATTTTCGGGGCGCCGAGTGGGTTTCGGAGAGGACGGTGAGTATTCCTTTGTCGGCAAAACTTAGTGATGAAGATGTTAACGACGTAATAGAAGCGACTCAATTAAGTATAAAGAAATATCAAGCTCTTGACCGCTTAGTTGCCTAGATATTTGAATTATGAAAAATAAGCCCATCATTGCGAATATACATGCTACTTTTTTCGAAAAATCAGAAACGTTTATTCATAATTACCTGTCAAATCTCGAAAATTTTAAGCCCGTTTGCTTGGCTTTGGAGTATAAGAATTTAGATAATTTCCCCCTCCCTAAAGAAGATCTTTATTATTTTAATAAAAGACGTCTTTTGAACTGGCCAAAAGCCATGCGTATGAGAAGGGATGGCGATGCGCAAGAAGTGCTAAAAAATTTGGATGTAAAATTAATTCACGCTCATTTCGGTCATAATGGTTTTCATTGTCTGAATTTAAAAAGGAAATTCGGCCTTCCCCTGGTCACTACTTTTTATGATTTCGATGCCTCTAAATTACCCCGAAAAAAAAGATGGAGAAACAATTACAAAATACTTTTCAAGGAGGGTGACCTCTTCCTGGTTGAAGGCAATCATATGCGTTTGAGGCTAATCGGGTTGGGCTGTCCGCCGGAAAAAATTCAATTACAGCGGATTGCCATTCCCTTGGAAAAGATTTCGCTTATCCCGCGAAAACGAAAGAATTCCGAAAAGACGACTTTTATCTTCAGCGGCCGGTTTGTGGAAAAAAAAGGGCTTATTTATGCCTTGAAAGCCATCGATAAAATCAAGTACCGATATAATTTTGAATTCCGTATTATCGGGGACGGCCCCCTAAAAGGAGCAATAGAAAAATTTGTTAACGACCGTAATTTAAACAGCGGGCTGGTCAAAATGCTCGGTTTCCTGTCTTACGATAAATATTTAACCGAGATGGCCAAGGCCGATATATTCATTCATCCCAGCGTTGTGGCTGCCGACGGCGATAGCGAAGGCGGAGCGCCGACAACTATATTAGAAGCTCAAGCGATGGGCATGCCGGTTGTTTCCACGTATCATTCCGATATTCCCAACATAGTTGTGCCGGGTAAAAGCGCCCTTATGTCAAAAGAAAAAGACATTGATTCTCTGGCCGAAAACATGACCTTTCTTTTAGAAAATCCCCGAAAGTGGAAAAGCATGGGGGAAACAGGCAGACAATTTATTGCAGAATTTCACGATATAAAAACCGAGGTTAACAAATTGGAAGATAAATATTATTCTCTTTTGTACGAGGGCATGGGAGGCGCTTAGATTGGCTGAGCTTTATATCGAGGATGTTCACACTCCCACCAATAGCGAGTGGGATTCTATTTGGCAAAAGTGCGACTACGCAAGCTATTATCATTCCCGGGAATGGGCGGAAATATGGAAGGTCTATTCCGGTGGGAAAATATATCCGGAGCCAAAATTAATTATTTTTAACGATGGTAAAAAAGCCTTAATACCGCTCTCGGTCCAATCGAGTTTAGGATTGCTTAGGAGCTATATTTCTTCGCCGGCCGGCACTTTCGGGGGCTGGATCAGTAGCGATAAGCTGCTAGCCGCACACGCAAATTTACTGCTCGATCATTTAGCAGGAGAGTACCCGAATTTAGTTTTATTCATGAATCCGTATGACAAGTTGGTATTTGAACAGGCCTTGCCTTCAAACGACGAGACTTACGCGATCGATCTCGGGTGCGGCCATGATGCCGCTTACAAAAAATGGCACAAATCCCAAAGAGAGAAAGTAAAGAAGGCAATCAAACTTGGAGTTTTGATACGAGAGGCCGCCTCAGCCGAGGATTGGGCCGTTTACTACGATATCTATGAAGATTCCTTACGGCGTTGGGGAAAGAACGCTACTACAAACTATGGCAAGGAGCTGTTCGAAGAATTATTCCGGAGGCAATCTCCTTACATAAAGCTATGGTTGGCTGAATTCGAGAACAAAATAATCGCCGGAAACATCGCGTTTTATTCAAACAAACAGGTTGCCGGTTGGCACGCGGCTGCTCTGGAGAAATATTTCAAAACCCGGATGGTCAATTTGATAATCTATAAGATCTTTGAGCATGCTTGCAAGCACGGTTACAGCTGGCTGGATTTTGGCCCTTGCGGAGGACATGAAGGCGTCAGGGCCTTTAAAAAGGAGTTCGGCACCGAAGAATTGTCTTTTCCAATCATCAATGCCGAAACACCTCTTAAGAAAATATTTAACAAAGTTCACAGTCTAAAAAATAAAGCCGTCTTACTTTAGTCCTTTCACTTGCATCTTTAGCTTAGCAACCTTTTTCTTTAATGTTTTAATTCGACTGTTAATTTTCTTGATTTTTTTCGTTATAGCTTGTCTTCTCTTGCCGGCCGTTTTCTTTAGCTTCTTTTTGAAGCTTTTTAACTGCTTATTAAGCTTGGCTATTTTTTTATTCAAGTTCCTGATTTGCTTATTGAGCGCTTTTTTCAGGCCTTGATTATTAACGGCCGGGGGGGCCGGTGCTGCGGGCGGCGGTGATGTTACGGTTTGACCTGGATTTGCTCCACCCGCCTCATCGGTACCCGGTTCTGCGTCACCGCTTTCACCGGGAAGATCGGCTAAATAGATGTTCCAATCACCCTCCCGGGTATCTTGCCAAACGGCTTTGTCACCGTAGATGACCGGATCATATTGGTTTGTAGAATTATCAGTTACCTGGGCCTCGGTACCGGTTGAGAGGTCGTACAGGTAGGTATCGATGTTTCCGTTACGGGCGTCTTCATAAATAATTCTGCTACCGGAGATGGCCGGATAGCCTTGGTAGGAGCTATCAGTGGTAATTCTTTTCTCTGCATTAGTCTCGAGGTCAAACAGGTAAATATCCCAGTCTACATTTTGGCTGGTACCGTAAACTATCTTGTTGCCGGAGATTGCCGGCGCTTCTTGGTCGTCGCCATTGGAAGTTATTTGACGCTCGGTATTTGTTGCGAGGTCAAAGAGATAAATATCATAGTTACCGTTTCTATCATCCTCCCAAACTATTTTATCGCCATAAACAGCTGGTGATCCTTGGTAAGCAGTGCTGGTTGTTATCTGTTTTTCGGTATTGGCCTGTAGGTCGTACATATAGATGTCCGTGTTGCCGTTTCGCTCATCGGTGTAAACTATTTTGTCGCCGTAAATCGCCGGATACCATTGGTCGGCAGTATCGGTAGTTATTTGTTTCTCGGTACCGGTCGAAAGGTTGTATATATAGATATCGGCGTTACCGTTTCGCCAGTTACCATACACAACCTTATCGCCATAAATGGCCGGTATATTTTGGTCGTTAGTATCGGTGGTGAGTTGCTTTTCGGTATTGGTAGAGAGATCGTACAGATAGATATCGGAGTTAACGTTACGCCAATCTTCGTAAACTATCTTGTCTTTATAAATCGCCGGATACTTTTGGTCAGCGGTATCGGTAGATATCCGGCTCTCGGTTATGCCCTCGAGGGCACCAGCTACCGGGACATAGCTTGCCAACAAAAATGTAATTAATAAAAGACAGAATAATTTTTTCATTTTAGCCTCCCAGACTTAGTTTCTTTATATGATTTTTCAGGTTGTAAATCTTTCTCTTGGAAATGTTTATTTGATTTTTTAGTTTTCTTACCTTCTTCTTTATCGCCAGCTTTCTCTTACCGGCAGCCTTCTTGAGTTTCTTCTTAAGTCCCTTTATTTCTTTGTTAAGCTTGGCAATTCTTTTGTTAAGGTTTCTGATGTGTTTGTTAAGGACGCTTATTTGCGCTTTATTATTCTTAGGAGGAGCCAGTGGTGTCACGGCTGGGTTTTGAGGTGCTCGGTCTGGTGGTGTTATTGTTTGGCCGCCTGAATTACCGCCGCCGGAGCCATAATCGGGTCCACCCGGCAGGTCAGCCATATAAATGTCCCAGTTGCCGTTACGGTTATCTTCCCAAACTATCTTGTCTTCATAGATAACCGGATCCCATTGAGTGGCGGTATTGGTAGACAACTCGCTCTCGGTATTGGTCGATAGGTCGTACATGTAGAGATCTATGTTGTTATTGTCTTCGCCCTCTACAACACCGTTACGGCCGTCTTCATAAACAATTATGTCTCTATAAATAGCGGCATATCCTTGATAGGCGCTGCTTAAATTGACCCGGCTTTCGGTATTGGTGGAGAGGTCGTACGTGTAGATATCCCAGCTCTCATTGCGGTTATCTTCCCAAATTATCCTGTTTCCGTGGATAGCCGGGTTTCTTTGGTCGGCTTCGGAAGTTAACTTTTTCTCGGTATCGGTCGAAAGGTCGTAAAGATAAATGTCCGTATCTTCATTGCGCCAATCCTCCCAAACTATCTTGTCGCCGTAGATAGTGGGTTTCCATTGTACAGAGCTATTGGTTGCTATATGTTTTTCGGTTTTGGTCGAGAGATCATAGAGATAGATGCCACCCTCGTTCGGCCGGTCATCTATATAAACAACCTTATCCCCATGGATAAAAGGGTATTTTTGGGCGTAAGTATTACTCGTGATCTGAGTCTCGGTGTTGGTTGAGAGGTCGTACAAATAGATGTCGGAATTTTGATCCTCATTGGTTTTATGCCGCCAATCCTCCCAAACTATCTTGTCGCCGTAAATTGAGGGTTTTTCCTGGTCGGCAGGGTTATTAGATAGCTGCCTTTCGGTATTTGTCGAGAGGTTGTATATATAGATATCGCCTCGCCCGTTACGCCAATCCTCCCAGACGATAATATTTTTAAAGATGGTCGGAAATCTTTGGGTGGCATAATTAGAAGTTATCTGCTTTTCAGTCATGCCCTCCAGGGCAGTAGCTTGAGGCACATAGCTTACAAGTAAAAAAGTAATAAGTATTAAGCTAAACAATCGTTTCATTTTTTCTCCTTTTCAGGGCCTTCATAGTCTTACCCTCAACCTTAGGTTTAGGGTGTTAACGTCTGCCCTATTTAATACCCCTTGATATTTCTTTTTAACCGGAGGTAAAATCGTCTAAAGAAGAAGCGAAGTAGGGGCACACCTGCGTGTGTGCCTTGTGTGTTATCAGCAATTATTGCTACTTAGAAAGGATATTTTGTACCGAGTAATATGCGGGTTTGAGCGTTCCATTGTATCTTACTACGCCAAAGAAGTTTTCAATCGTACTGGTGCTGGTGCCGATATCCTTATAGCTGTGAATGAACACCTTTGTGAGCCAAGGCTTATCCAGTATGCCCGCCCAGGCAGAATCAATTATTTGAGCTTGTAAGGATTCACTGTTATTAGGAGACCAACTCACCGAGCCGGCGGTAGGTGCTCCGAATTCAGTACCATATACAGGTTTGGCGCTATCATCGTATTGCTGCATTATGCCTCTCAGATTAGGGCTCGTGCCGAACATCTGATACCAAGCATTATAATTAGCCGTAGAGGACGGTAAGGCGGGATAACTATACGGATGGAAACCAAAAGCGTCAAAATAGCCTTTTACGCCTTTTGCATACATCCCGGAAGCGAATTCAAGAGGGGCTATGTTACCCCCGGTTGTAGCCGCCGGAGAAAGCCCGCCACTAACAACAATTGCTGTGGGGTCTGCTTCTTTAATAGCAACGTATGTTTTCTTTAACAAATCGGAATAAACAGCTATATTAGGCGCCGGTCTCCAAAAACCTACTAAATTCGGCTCGTTCCAAACTTCGTAGGTTTTTACGCCCATAGGGGAAAAGTGCGCCACTGCTGCCTTTGCATAAGCGGCAAATTGAGCGTTATTCGCCGGCGCTGAAAACATAGTGCCGGAAGCATCAGCTCTCCTGGCCCAGCCTGGAGTGTAATCCAGGATAAACAGGATGTTAATATTTCGTTTACTAACCTCGTTAACTAATCTGTCATAAGCAGACCAACTCCAAGAATTTGGACCACTAGCTTGCACGGTGCTCCAATGCAAGTCGTGGCGTATCCATTTGACTCCAAGAGCAGCCATGCTGTTAAGTTGGCTGTCCAGCTCGGCATCACCTAACCAAACTAAGTTATTGCCTTCCGAAAAGCCTAATCTACCGGCATTTGTACCGGGCGCAGCCGGTTGAGGTGCCGGCGCCGGTTTCACGATCACACCAACCGGACGGGAAACAACAGGTTTCGGAGCTCTATATACTAAAGAGCGTACTCTATAAGTAGCGCTTTTCGTTGGCTTAAGCCCGAAAGTATAAATGCCTTTAGAGTTTGTCTTTTTACTTCCCAGGCTGCGCCAAAAATACCGCTTAACCTTCTTTTTCTTTCCCCTAATTATCCTAATTACAAATTTGCCATGTTTTCTTTGCAATACTACGGCTCTGCCACGAATAGGGCGGCCGGAGTGGTTTAGGAGCCTTCCCCTGAAAAACAAGGGTTTTCCCAGCTTGATGACCTTCGAGTTTGCTCTTAAAGTCAAAGTGCCGCGTTTTGTAGCGGCAAGCGAGGTTGTGAAGGAGCTTAAGGTCATTATTAAGATCAATAGGACCGAAAGATTTATTTCTAGAATTTTTTCTTTATTCTTTACTGCAATCAAACTACGGCCTTTTACTACTATTTGTATCGGAAACGGCTACTTAAATCTTTAAAGCAAGCAAGCAAAAAAGGGCGGACTCATTAAATAATAAAGGGGACAGGCCCCCAAGGAGGCCTGTCCCCATCTCTGTGCAATTATTGCGTAAGCGCGTCTTTTATCGTGTAATAAGACGGCTTATACGTATTGTTGTACCTTATTACGCCGAAGAAGTTTTCAATCGTACTAGTACTTGTACCTACATCTTTAGGATTATAGATAAAGAGCTTCGGCATCCAAGGCATATCCACCATCTGGGTGAGGGCCGCTTGGATTATCTGGTTTTGTAGCGTTTCATTGTTGTTAGGTGACCAACTCACCGAGCCGGCAGTCGGTGCACCGAACTCGGTTCCCCAAATCGGCTTATTACCGTCGCCATACTGGGTCATTATTCCTCGAATATTTGGGTTAGTCGAGTACATTTGGCCCCAGGCATTTCCGGGCGGTAACAACGGATAAGTGTAAGGATGGTGGCCTACGACATCCATGTAATCTTTTCCGCCGTTTTGATAAATACCTTGAATAAACGTTCTTGGGTCAGAACTACCAGCACCAGGGGAAGTTCCGCCACTAACAACAGTTATACTCGGGTCTACTTGTTTCAAGGCAACATACGATTTCTTTAGCAAAGTAGTGTAAGCAGCTACGTTAGGAGCCGGCTGCCAAAAAGCTGCCAAATTAGGCTCATTCCAGATTTCATAATGCTTAACGCCTTGTGGTGCATACCTTTGAGCAGCTGTCTTAGCAAAAGTAGCGAACTGGTCCGGATTGTTTGGCTGGGAAAATTGAGCGCCGTTTCCGGCCCACCCGGGAGTAGCGTCGAGGATAACTAGCCACTTCATGCCCCGGCTTAGGAGAGCGTTGGATATTCTATCGTAGGTAGTCCAGTTCCAGGAACTAGGACCGCCACTTTGTACTGTCGTCCACTGTATCTCAGAGCGTATCCACTTTACTCCCATAGCCTTTAATTGGTCTAACTGCCAGTTTAACTCAGTGTCACTGAAACCCTGAAAATAAGTGCCGTAAGAAAAGCCCACTCTTTCGCTCATCGCGGACGGCGTGGGTTCCGGCGGTGGCGGAGGCGGCGGAGGCGGTGTACCGCCGGACGAAGTAGAAACAGCGGCAGAATCGGCACCGAAAGCCGTAGCAATTCCGTCGCCATTCTTGGCTTTAACCTTGTAGGTGTAGGAAGTATTCTCGCTGAGACCGGCGTTTACTATTCCGCCAGCGCCTCCCCAGTTCGAATAGGTCAGATAGGCCTCGTTACTTCCCAGGGTTCCATCAGCTTGGACGTATTTTGCGGAAGTGTTGTTGTAGATAGCGTATGTCGTATTTGCTGGATTGCTGTTTTGGCTGATTACGACCTTTAAACTGCTGGTCGTCGGGCTGGAAACCGCTGGAGCAGCGGGCGTGTTTGCCAGAGTGTAAGCACTGGTATTGCCGGTACCAAGCGAGTCACCGGTGCTATTATAGGCGTGGACGTGTCCCGTATATTGAGTGTTGACCTGAAGGCCCGTTGCCTCTAAATAGCCAGATAAGCCTGTACCTGAAAGAGCGACTGAATTAGTCACCCTTGTAATATCGTTTTGGTCATGGAGCTTAAAACCAGCTTCATTCGTGGCAAAATCAGTGTAATTCCACCTGATAGAAGAAGCCGATAAAGCTTGAGTGCCATTGATGGCAGGTGCTATCGGCGGCAATAGAACCGGTTCGGGAATTGGTTCGGGTTCCGGAGTTGGGGCCGGTTCGGGCGCCGGTTCGGGGGCGGGAGCCGGTTCGGGTTCCGGAGCAGGCGCCGGTTCGGGGGCGGGAGCCGGAGCCGGGGCGGGAGCCGGTTTAATTTTCTTTTTGGTCGGTATTTTCTTAGCTGGTTTTTTTCGCCATTTTTTATGCAGGGCTGAAACGGTACTAACCTTTTTTAGTTTTAGTTTTAATTTTAATGCCAGAAGTTTTTTTGCCTTGCCGTTTATTTTTTTCGTAACGATCCTTTTTACTTTGACCTTCAGCTTGACAACTTTATAAGGTGAAGCGCCTAGGCTTTTGGGAGCGGCGAATGAGCCTGATGTTGCTGTTGCCAGAAACATCGCTATAAATAATAAAACGATGCCCCCTAAAAGTTTTTTTCTTTTCTTTGCTGCTTTGTGAAACATACTTTCTCCTTTCCTTGCTAGTTTTACTAGCGCCTTTGTTGCAGGGTCTAGGCTGCTTGATTGCTAAGCAAATAACCCCATCTACCTGGCTCTCTTTCACTTTAATATCGGCAGCCAGCACAAATAACTTTAAGGCTATCGCTTGCTTGACCTGCTGTTTAGCCGTTCTAATGCGTGTTTAAGCGGGCGTCGCCACGGATAAAGTACTTTATGAGATGGGAAGAAAAACTTAAATAAGGAGGCATCAACTGGGAGAATCTATTAGCAATTTCGATGCTTATCAAGAGGCCAAAATCGCCGTTCGGGATGTTTTGCAAAGTATTCGAAGGATTATGCCGAAAGAGAAGCATGATCTAAGCCGGGCCGCTTACAGCGAAGTAAAGGTCGGCTATCTGAACAATAAAGCGATCGAGAGGGTTATAGTCGTCTTGCGGTCTTCCGGATGTGCTTGGGCGTTGCAGCCCGAGGGCGGGTGCTCGATGTGCGGGCATCTTGTAGGCACAACGCAAGGGGCGCGGGTTGAGCCCGAACTTTTAAAAAGTATGATTTTCGTAAAATCCCGATGCTTTGCTTGTATAATTCCGGCTCATTTTTTAATGAGGGCGAACTTCCGGCGGAAATACGGCGGGATATCTTAAAAAATATAGCTGAAATTAAAGACATCAAGTGCGTCATATTGGAATCAAGGCCGGAGTTTGTCAATTCCGAAGCCTTGAACGAAATAGAAGATATTCTTGGCGACAGGCGCGTCGAAATAGGAGTGGGGCTGGAAACTCTAACCGAGGACATCAGGGACCTGTGTTTAAACAAGGGGATGAGTACGGCCGAATTCCTGAAAGCTTCAAAGATGATCGCCAAATCTGGTGCTAAGTTACTTGCTTATGTGTTAATTAAGCCCCCTTTTCTTGACGAACAAGCCGGTTTCGAAGAAGCGGTAAGAACAGCGAAATTTGCCTTTGATTCGGGGGTGGATGTAATTTCGTTCGAACCGGTAAGTATCCAGGACTTCACGCTGATACATTATCTTTACGAGGCGCAGCAATTTAGGCCGCCCTGGATATGGTCCGTATTCAAGGTGGCCCGAGAAACGGCTCATTTGGGCGAGATAAGGCTGGGCGGTTTCGAATTCATGCCCGTTCCTAAAATCTTCGCTCACAACTGCGATGATTGTGATCCTTCGGTCATAAAGGCATTGGAAGAATTCAATAGTAGTGCCGACGTAAACTGGCTATCCGGCCATAGCTGCAAATGCCAGGGGCTGTGGCAAGCCGATTGGGCCGGAGATGGACTGGAATTGTCGCTGCCCGAGAGAATCTTAAGGACGCTGGGGCAAATCGAGAACCAGGGGGTTTTGGCCAGAATGAGCCAAACAGACCTGCTGCAAGCAGCATAGGGAATGTTATCGGAAAAATATGATCCTTAAAATCGATTCGCTAATAATAAATAAATATCCTGATTTGAGGGTTGGTATTGTTCGCGGATTAGGTATTGATAATGCCACGATACCTCCGGAGCTTTCGAAGTTGAAGATAGACTCCGTAGAGAATTTTAGAAAGCGGCTTACATTGGAGGAATTGGCGCTAGATCCGCACATTATTTCCTGGCGCCAAACGTATAAAGCTTTTGGCGTAAAGCCGAAAGATCACAGACCAACTGCGGAAGCTCTGGCGAGAAGAATTCTTAAAGGGGATGATTTGCCCGGGATTTCTCCGGTTGTCGATTTGTATATGCTAAACGAATTAGATAATTTACTGCCGGTTGGCGGATACGACCTTGACCGCGTATCCGGGGATATTTGTCTCGAGGTATCGAAAGGTGATGAGAAGTTTCTGCCTATTGGGGCTACAGAAATCGAGCTTACAAAAAAAGACGAGGTGGTTTACCGGGATAATTCCGGAATACTGACCAGGCGTTGGAATTACCGCGACTCCGATCTTGCAAAGATAACTCAGGCTACTCAAAACTTTGTGCTTTTTATTGAAGCGGCTTTACCCCAAATATCCGGTCAAGCCTTGGAAAAAGCCACCAAACAGCTTGAGCAATCTATAAAAAAGCTTAAACATACCGAAATAGAATCCTGCATTTTTGAACCGGCCAAGCACGGTTACACTTGCGAAATATGACTCATCGCCGCTTAAGAATAAGCTTCGAAAGCTTGTTGAGCTTTCCCTTGGCATATACATGGTCTAGGTAGTAAATTTTTTGAAGGATTGAGTTGGCAGTACTATTTGTTAATTCAATTCGGGAGGTTTCCAGTTTATTATTTCTAATGCATTCTTCAAGAGCCTTGTGCAGCTCAGGATATTTATTAATTCTTTTTAGCTCCGCTAAATTTTCTTCGTCAAAAAATACATTGTCTTTCATTATTTTTAGCTTTGAGAGTTTAACAAGGTCGACTGTATTTTCAGGGAAAGTTTTAACATTTTGAAGAGCGCCGGCAATTTGCAAAGCTATCATTGTCCTCACGCATTTTTCGCAGGCTCCGCAGTTATAAGAGCCGTTTAAGTTTGAATAACAAACTCGCAGGTGCTTTAGGGCGAGTGGGAACTTTGCAACTTTAGATGCTTTGTTAACTCTAGAGGTCTCACTTCCGTCATGAATAAATTCCAGTTTTTGGGTACCCCATAATTTATCGGTCGTAAGATTTGAGCCCCAAGGGTCTTGTTGTTCAATAGTGAGCGAAGAAGGTATATAAATCCTCTCAATGCCGGCTCTTAAGAGTAATCCGGCTGAGGCCAGGCACCCGCCGTGAGTCAAATTCCAGGGAAAAATGGGGTCGATAAGCGGGCGGATATTACTCTCTACGGTAATTAATTCAATTCTTGCTTCCGAGGCTATTTGCGAAACATTGTTAAAAGTAGCCTGCCATAATTTATTATTGGCGAGGTCGATGTCGAAGCCGTTGATTAATATAAAATAATCGATTTTTTTAGAGTCGGTCTTATGCTTCAAATAAGTATAAAAAGAATCGACTCCGCCGGAAAAAAAGGAAGCAATATTTCGAGGCTCGTGGCTGTCTTCGGTGAGATCGTCCGCTTTTATTTCGATAGGCCTAAGGCCAAGGTTCCAAGATAGAAAAATACGGGCGATCGACTTCATACCGTTAAAAAGTTTCTCGGGAATAGAGTCCTCGATAATCAAATCTTCGCCTTGCCTCATCGAAGGGATGAGCAAAGCGGCGGCAAAAGGAGCGGCGTCCAGGTAAATGAGATTTTCATGTTGCTTGTTAACTTTGAAATAAACTTTGTCGTAACCGAAGCGCCGTATCTTGCATTTGGCCTCGACAATAATGAAGCGGCTATCCGATTTTACCTCAACATCTTTAATTCTCATTTTTCTTTTTGAGAAGTTTTTTTATTACGTAATAAGCGGGTTTTCTTGTGCCGTCAAAGCGGACGAGGCCGAAAGAATTCTCGGCAAAGCGTTTGTCAGCAGCCAGATCTTTGTAAGTATGGATGAACAACGTCCTCAGCCATGGCATGTTTTGCATCTCCACGGCCGCATTCTCGAACGTTTCTGCTTGCAAAGATTCGCTGACATCTTTTCGGCCGAAAGTAGGCACTCCAAACTCCGTGCCCCAAACTTGCTTATCTTCATCGCCGTTTGCGCTCATAATGCTGCGAATGCTCATTACAGGGTTGCTCATCCGGGCCCACCACCCGCTGGGAGAGAGCTTTTCGCCCGGCAGGTCCGGAAAGGAGTAGGGATGAAACCCCAAAGCATCGAAGTAGCTCTTCCCACCGTTCTTATAGATTTCCTCGAGAAAATCAAGCGCCGAGATATTGCCGTTTGCGGTTTTTACCGGCGCCAGCCCTCCGCTTATAATGAACGCCTTCGGATCGACTTTTTTGATCTTTATATAGCTCTTTTTTAATAATTCGGTATAATCCTTTGGGCTTGGGGCCGGCTCCCAAAAGCCTTTCATGTTCGGTTCGTTCCAAACCTCATAGGTGTGTATCCCCATCGGAGCATAACGCCTGACGACTTTTGCGGCAAAATCGACAAATTGATCCGGATTTGCCGGCGCATACTGGAAAAATACTTCTTCATCCAGCTGCTTGGCCGCCCACTTCGGCGCATAGGTTAGGATTGGCAGTAAATTTAACTTTCGCTTTTCTGCCATTGGAATAATCCGGTCAAATTCCTCCCAACGGATACGGCCGTTTTTTTCCTGTTGAGCCCGCTCCCAGCTGATATCGAACCGTATCCAGGTAATACCGAGGCCGGCGATATCATCAAGCGCGTTGGCTAACTCTCTATCGCTAAGATCCGGCCAGTTACCGCCCAATGAAATTCCGAATCTTTCAGCCAGAGAATACTTATATTTTGGGGGCGGGGGTTTACGCTCCCGGCTGGAAGGCCGGTTACTATAATAGGCAACCGCCGTAACTGCGGAAAAAATAACTAATATCAGAAGGATAATACCTATCAACCATTTTTTCATTTCTTATTGTTACCCAAACGAGCCCTTATTTAACTAATGCCGTTCGTAAACTTGTTGCAAGTATTTATATGTTAACTTTGCCTTCTTAACATAAGGCGGAATATTTCTCTTAAGCTGGTCTCGGTATTGGGTGCCCGATTTTAATAATAAATCCGTGTTTTTTATCAGTTTGGCGGGCGAAACATCCTCGATATTAATAACCCATTCTTCCAATCCGAGGTCACGCATTATTCCGCTTGTTTTGTGTTCGTACTCTATGGCCAAGGCCGGAACGAAGGACTTAAGCGCGAAAATAACGGAGTGAAAGCGGGTTCCCACCAGATAATCGAGCCCGCCATACAGCGATTGGATCTCGTAGTGGTCGATTTTCTCAGTTAGAACTACCGCTTCATTTTTGTACCGCATATATTCGTTGACGCGGGCGGTCACGCTGCGGTCGTCGTCGTTCTCATGCTCACAGGTTACTTGAGGAATAAAAACAACGCGGTAGCCTTTTTGCGCCAGGTTATCCGCTAGAGCGGCTACACTTTTTTCATATTTGGCTTGCCTGGATTTATCGAGCCAAGACCTTACCGTGATACCGACTAATTGCTGGTTTTTCGGTAAGCCGAGCAAGGCTTGCCAGTCAACCGGATTATTGCCCTGAAAAGCGAAAGCGCAGTCCGCGGAACGGATTACGTTCTTGCTAATATCCATTTGGCGCAAGAGTTTAAGGGAAATGTCTTCACGGACGATAATCAACTCCACTTTCTTTAGCGTTTCTCTAACTAATAATTGCTGGAGCTTATTACTGAATGGCCCGATGGATTGCGTATATAGCACGGTTGGGCGGCTTAAGATTTGGGCTATTTTGAGCGGGTGCAAAAGTAATATTAATTCAATAGTGCTGGCAAAGCTGGGCTTTCCCCGCAGGTAACCCCCACCGACACCTGTTATCAAATCCGCCCGTCTGTATTGTTCGCTCACTTTCTTTAAAGAAGAGGGGAGAGGTATGGAAAAGTTTAAATATTTAAAAACATAAGCCCACGCTAGCGTGGAGGCTACGACAAACATGCTATATAACAATTTGGCCGGCTTAGAGTGGAAGCGGTTAAAGGCGTGATACATAAATGAGTGCCCCAGCTTGGCTTGTTCGAAGCTCCCACCATCTTTAATCTGTTCTGTTGTTAAAATTGCTATTTGGGGTTTCTTAAAAGCCCGGCGGATGTCACTTAGCAATACGCTGAGCAGGGTGGCATCTCCTTTGTTATCGTTGGAATAAGCATGGGTAACTAAAACTTTCACTTTTCCCGGAAAACCTCCTCGTACAACGGTTCGAGTTTCTTTATAAGTTTGTCCCAGGAGTAATTTTTGGCTGTTGAAAAACTTTGTCGGCTTAAAGAGCGTAATTTCGCTTTATTTTGCCAAAGTCTCTCAAACGCGAGCGCAAAGGCCTCGGGAGTTGGCTCTGCCAATACTCCGCTTTTTCCGACAAATTCCCGGATTCCTATAACATCGCTGCCTATTACCGGCAAGCCGTTAGCCATTGCTTCCAGCAATGTAAGCGGCATTCCTTCTTTGTCTGAGGGCAAAACGAAGGCATTGGCTTCTTGATAGAATTTTAGGAGTTCATTGGCGGTTTTAGCGCCGGCAAAGGTGACATTATCGAGACCAAGGCGCCTTGCTTGTTTTTCCAAGCTTGCACGCTTTTCGCCGTCGCCGACTATTGTCAGTTCGACCGGAGCAGAAGTGATAGCTAAAGCATCAATAAGGCGGTCAATCCTTTTTTGAATAGCCAGCCTTCCGACAAATAGTAACTTTAAGGAGTCTGCCGGCAAGGGTCTTGGCTTAAATTTGAAGAAATAATTGGCCACTCCATTGGGAACTATGGCGATCCTTGCCGGTTCGACAAAATACTTATTTTTTACCAGAGCGGCTTGTTCCGGCGAAAATACGATAACGCGGCTCGCGCTACGAAGCACAAGCCCTAAGAGCAATTTCTTATAGATCAAGAATAAAAAACCTAAGGGCCCGCTTGGAGGAACGTCAAGGTGAAAATGAGCGATATAAGGAATACGGCGGATCTTACTAACCAGCCAAACGGCTTCGGGAGTCAGGACTTGGGCAATATGCAAATGGATAACAGAATTTTTTGGTAAAGAGAATAATTTATGAAGCAAGCCCCACATAATCGGCGTATGCGCCAATTCCAGGCTTTTCAAGCGTCTCAGCCGGTAATTGCCTTTTTTTTCTACAGCGGCCGCCCCCGCCGCGCCGGCATCGGAAGTAATTACTTGAACCCGCCAGTCACTATTTACAAGTTCAAGGCTAATTTCCAGAGCAACGTTCTCCATTCCGCCGACATGCGGCGGGTAATAAGAAATTACCTGCGCGATCGTCGGCCGATTTCCTTGCTCAGTATTAATAACGGCGATTTGGTCAGCCAGAAGCCACCCCAAACCGATTAAAGATGCCAGGATATTTCCGGCCAGCCACGCCCAGCCGATTCCCATTAAGCCCAACCCTGATTCTAAGGCGATAAAGGAGCCGCCAACAATTACGGCCGAATAAGCGAGGCTGGCGAAAATGAGGGGTTTTAATTGTTTTTTTACTTCAAAAATAGTGCCTATCAGGCCAACACCGCTAACGGCTATGCCTGAAATAGCCAACAGACGTAAAAAGCCAACAGCATCGGTAGCATAACTTTTCCCAAAAATACCAAGCAGGGACGGGGCCAATATCACAACCAAGGCTATCGCCGGTATCATTAAAAGAGCAATAAACAACATTGCGTGTTTAAGATGAGTCCAAAGATGTTCACTGGCATGAGAGCCTTCGGCAAAGAATGAACGGTTGGCTGAAAGAGATATTGCGTACAACAGGTTGGCTATCGTAAAGGCAATATAAAAGTAGGCAGCTTTGGCAGTTCCCAGATAGCCGGCAATAATAAAAGGAATTACACTTGGAGGCAATAAGAGGCTAAGGGCGGTTATGTAATTTGCAATTGAAAAACCTTTAACCTCCATCAATATTTGTTTATCGATAGTTAGTTTCGGTTTGTAATCGAACTTTTTAATCATAGCTCCGATGCTTATTACGCAGCCCGTTAAGCTAGCGAGGCCGGCGGCGGCAAAAATCCCCTTTGCTCCGAAAGCAAAAAGTACTAATGGCAGGAGCATTTTTTCAAAGCTAAAAATCGTATTAATAACCAGAGTATAGATAGTTTTGCGGTAGGCTAAAAACACGGCATCGGTTAATACATTCCAGGCGGCGCTAACGCAAAAAATGACGAAGCCGGTCATCAGCCAAGGATTTTGATACACGAAAAGAAGTTTTGGAGCAATTATCGGCAGAGACAGTACAAAGCCGGTGGCTAAAACAGCTGAGGCAATAGCCACAAGGGCCATGGCCGTATTAATCTTGGCATTGCGTCTTTTAGAATGCCAAAGAAAACGGACGAGCACGGTATCGAAACCGACTAAGCTTAGGAAAGAAATAAGAGTCATGGCGGAAATCAGCATGGTGGCAATACCGATTTGGCTTGGAGGAAATAAGCGGGTGTTAATGAGCCAAAAGAAAAATCCAAAGCCGGCCGGTATAGTGGTTCCCAATATCAAATATAGCGAATTTTTTGTCTGCCTTCTCATCGTCATTTGTACACCCTGGCTTCGCCGTTGTCGTATATTAAATCTTTTTCATCGTCCAGAAATTCCAGCGGATAAGCATAACTGACGTTATCGCCAAGATAGGTAAAGCTCGATTGACCTTTTAAGGTTTGCGGCCCCGCAAAAACGTAAGATGATTTTTGAATAAGCGCCGGATAGATAGTTCCCAGGGTTTCCAAATTTTCAAAAGAAGCATAAGTGGCTAGCTTACCGAGCTCAAAAGAATCGAATTGGGCTATTTCCTTTTCTTTTGATCTCAATGCTAAGCGGTTAAGCCACTTTATGCCGAGTATTTCACTATTATGCAGATAGTAGATGTCATAATAAACGCCGGAGTTGTTGAGATGTAATTGCGGATAGTAGCCGCCAAGTATTTGGGTGATAAATCCGGTTGTTGAAAGAAAAAAGGTAATTGCGAGCAGAGTTGCAAAAAGAACTTTTATTTTTTCACTGGCTAGCGGTACCAACAAAAGGGAACCTGTTACTAAGAACAAACTCAAAACCATTAACGTTTGCTGAAAAGCCCGGAGTAAGCCGTAAGCAGTAGATACAACCGGCAATACTAAAATAAGAAATACGAATATCAGGCTGCCGGCCGCAAGCGTCTTAAATTCAAGCTCCAGTTTACTATCGATAAGATATCTTTTTCGGAAGAGAAGATAGCCGAAGCCCAAAATAATTAAGGCTTGCAGTACTTTAGCAGTAGTTTGACGGAAAATAAAATTAAAAGCGGCCACATCGATTCCTAGATTCTTTAGGCTTTGGCCGGTTCTGCTCAAAGGAATAATATTTTCTTCAGCCAGCTTTACGGGATATTCTTTTATTACTAAGTTATCGTAGAACGCGACAGGATCACTGTTTCTTTCCGGTCTTATTTCATTTTTGATGTAGCCTTGCAATTGCTCTTGCTTATCGACTTTTTTCCAGGAAAAGAGACTATAGGCTACGTTATCGGAGCGCACGTCTTTATCGAAAAGCCGGGAAATATTCTTAATAGTTTCAGAGAAAAGCCTGGATGCTCCGTTTGAAGTGCCCGTTATCAAAGAGCCCCAAACAATGCTGGAAGTAATAAATATGATTAGGATTGGAAAAGTTAACAAAGCTTTTGTGAGGGAGGGCCGCAAGCGTGGCACTCTCTCTAAAGATAAGCGCAAACCGATGGAGAGGGCCAATATTGCTATTACCGAGTACATTGTCGAGTAATGCAGCACTGCCAAGGTGACACCGAAAAATACAAAAAACGCTTGCCGCCGAAAGACTTTCATTTTTGGCTCAAAAACAACCCAAAGCATTAAAGCTAAAACAAGGAAGGCTATTTCTTGGCGGTTAAGCATTGGCATATCGGTAAAAAAAGTGGGGAAAGCCATAAACCAAATAGCGGCGATTACCGCTAAGGCAGGCCTAAAGTAACGTTCGATTAACAGATAAACAAGGCTCGGCGTAAGGGCAAAAATAAGCTGGAAAAAGACTTTGTAAACGTAAGGATTTTTGACTTTTAACAAGTTCGCAAATATTGCCGGCAAAATAGTGATGCTCAAACAAGCATTATAAGCATCCCGGAATAAATCGATACTCCAAAGACCTTGTTTTTTAGCCAGCATAAAAACCCTGAATTCACGTTGAATATCATGTCCGGTTGTGTACCAGCCGCGCATGCTGGTCATAAGTAATAAGCTTAAGCCAGTAAGGTATATAGCAATCGTTATTGAATCTCTTTTAAGCTTGGAGCTTACGGAAACCAGCCAGGCGAAATAAATCGCCATTGTCGCCAGCATGACAAGGGTTATCGTATTTGACCCGCCGTTATTAAGAGAAGTCGCGCCCATTACGCTCATAGCCACAAAAACCAGTGGAAACAAAGCTGCCAGCCAATCGATAGTATTAAAATGACGGAGGCGGCTGTGGCTGAAATCAAGTTGCCAGAAAGCTAAGCGCCGCCAAGAAATTAGCAACAAACCAAGTACCAGAACAGCAACTTCAAGAGTTATGAAAACCGGATCCAGGGGCCGCCCAACACCGAAAAGAGGCAGGAGCGTGTTGCCTAACAGGGCAATGGCTATCAACTCCAGCAAACTGAAGACGGTGACTAGCGCCAACTTGCCAAAGAGCGGCAATTCTTTAGGAAATTTAAGCGTTAAATAAGTCAATGTCCCCGGAACGAATACCAGAAAGCTGAAGCCGGTTATGTTTAAAATCACCGGGCTTAAATCAGCGAAGCGCAAAAAGGCAAAAGATAGGCCCCATAAAAAAATAGAGGCCGCTAACCATTTCCGGTCAAATCCCTTCCTATCGGGCGGCTTAGGGGTTTCATTGTTTTCCCTGGAAACACTCTCGTATAACGGCTCGAGCTTTTTTGTAAGATTATTCCAGGAATAACGTTTAGCCTTTAAAAAACTTTGGCGGCTTAGGCTGATTAAGCGTTCTTTGTTTTGCCAGAGGTCCTCGAATTCCTTAGCAAAGGCTTTGGGAGAAGGCGAGGCCAATACGCCGCAACCGGCAATAAACTCGCGGATTCCTAAAACGTCGCTTCCGATAACCGGCAAGCCGCCGGCCATTGCCTCGAGGGCCACCAGCGGCATTCCCGCTTCTATGTCCGAAGGCAAAACAAAGGCATCGGCATCCTGATAGAAATCAACCAGTTCGCGGCTGGTTTTAGCGCCGACAAAAGTAACGTTATTAAGACCAAGATTCTTAGCCTGCTTCTCCAAAGCGGTCCGCTTCTCGCCGTCGCCGACAATAGTCAGCTTTACCGGAACGGCCGTTTTAGCCAGGGCACTAAGAAGACGGTCAACTCTTTTTTGAATACATAACCGGCCGACAAACAGCAACTTTAAGGAGTCTTGCGGCAAGGTTTTCGGTGTAAAATTAAAAAAATGATCGGGCACCCCATTAGGCATTATTACTATCTTGGGCGCTTCGGCAAAGTATTTCTTCTTAATTAAATCAGCTTGCTCTTGGGAAGTTACAATTACCCGGTTGGCATCCCGAAGCACAAGCCCCAAAAACAATTTTTTGTAAATTAAGAATAAAAATCCTAAAAACCCGCTTGGAGGAACATCGAGATGAAAATGAGCGATGTAGGGAACATGGCGGATTTTGCTGACCAGCCAAACGGCCTCCGGGATCAGGACTTGGGCAATATGCAGGTGAATAACGGACTTTTTCGGTAATGAGAATAATTTACGCAGCAGGCCCCGCATAACCGGTGTATGAGCAAATTCAAAACTCTTAAGACGGCTCAGAAAGTAACTGTCTTTTTTTTCTACTGCCGGAGCATTTTTGGCTCCGGCATTGGAAGTAATTACTTGAACAGGCCAATTATTCTGCGCTAGTTGTAAACTAATCTCGTCAGCAACATTTTCCATCCCCCCGATATGCGGCGGAAAATAAGAAACTACGTGAGCAATCGTCGGCCGGTTTTTAATAGCTTCGCTCATTATTAATCCTTAACAGGCTTATTCGACAAGTCGGTAATAACTCTTAGGTACTTAGTTGTTGATTTATCCCATGTAAAATGGGCCCTTACTTTTTTATAAGCATTTTCGGCAAGAACGCTCGCCTCGGGCGGGTTGTCCAAAATAAAAGATATCGATTTAGCCAAAGACTCAACGTTCCTGGGCGCTACGAGCAAACCGTCTTTTTTATCACTGATGATTGTCGTAATTCCTCCGATATTCGTTCCGATGACCGGAACGCCACAAGCCATAGCCTCAACTAAGACCATGCCGAAGCTTTCGGCGCTACTTGTGCTCGGAAGAACAAGAACGCGGGCTTTATGTATTTCCTCAACCAAATCCTGCCCCTGTAGTTCTCCGTGATAAAATGTGTTAGGCGAGGGAATTTCTTTGCCGTCGCCCACTACGTGCAAAGTCGCCCCCCGGACAAGCTTAATGGCCTCCTTTAGATACCTCAGGCCCTTCCACTCATAGTTAAAATTACCGACAAACAAGACGTTTTTATTTGCCGGCACAGCTTTTCTCTTGCTAAATATCCGGGTGTCTACTCCCGGACATACGGTAACCGACTTATGGTTGTATTTACCCAAAAACTCGTAGCGGACAAAATCGGAGGAGCAAATTATCCTGTCGGCTTTTTTCAAAGTCAAAGGCAAAAATAATTTTTCGTAAATATCGATAAATCCGTCTGGAAAAAAACGGCCTTTTTTCATCGAACCGGCATGATAGGTTGTTACGACCGGCGTGTCTTCGGCGGCCAGGCAAACAAGGTCAGGCAAGCCAGAAACCGGCATATGCACATTAATAATATCCGGCTTTTCTTGGCGCAATATTTTTTTGATTGCCCGGTACCACTTGATGTTAAAAGGCGTGTTGGAAAGTTTAAACTGAATTGGAAGCCTGTAAATATGCAGGCCATTTGTGCACTCTGACCCGGTTTTCTTGGAATCCCCGGAGGTAATTACACTTACATCAAAACCGTGCTCAAGGGCGCTTTTTGCCATTTCAAAGGAATATCTCTCCAGACCTCCCGTTTTGGGCGGGAAGTAAGCGGAGGCTAAAAGTAACCTTGGTTTCGCTGTTTGACGTTCATTCATTTACCACCATCTGCTCGAAGTCTTCAGCCGCCCGGTCCCACTGGAAACTCCTGAAATCTTTTTGGAGAGTTTTCAGAGGTCTTAAGTTACCGTTACTTTCTAAGGCCCGGATGATTTGTTCGGCTAGATGCTGCGAGTTAACCTGCGAAAGAAAACCGTTTTTTCCTTCGATAATTAAATCGCGAGCCGCGTTGTTTTCATGATTAGTTGTAATCACCGGAACGTCACAAGCATTTGCTTCGGCTACTATTAACCCGAAGCCTTCACGCACGCTTGGTAAAACCAATACCTTACTGGCTTTTATGTACCCGTAAACATCTTTTTGTTCTTTGAGGAAATCGATTAAGGTAATGTTTTCTTTTAGGTTGAGTGACTTAATTAATTCTTGCAGAGGTGTTTTTTCCGGACCGTCGCCGATTATTACGCATTTTATCCCGGGACGGGTAGTTTTTACTTTAGCGATTGCCCTGACAAGTAAATCAACATTTTTATGATTTAGTAGTCTTCCGGCGTAAATAACGTCGTTTGTTTGAGGGTGTTTAGGCGCGTCATAAATGTCATCAAGATCAACGCCAAGTGGCAGGATTTTCATTTCGCGTCGGCGACGAATATTCTTTAGACGTTTAGCGGTATGCTCGGAGTCAGCGATAATAATGTCGGGAATTTTAGCAGCAATTCTCTCTACAAGGTAGCCGAGATAGCCGAAAGCGCCCAGGTACTCGCGCCAGTAATCCCGCCCCCAGACTTCATGCCAAGTTGAATAAAGCTTTTTGCGCTTGAGCCAGCAAACAATCCTCATGCTAAACAAAGGGAAAAAAGGTATCGAGTCGACGTCGATAATATCGAATGATTTAAAAAGCAGCTTAAAACAGGCAAGTGAGAATAATATGCCCTCCTTAATAGAGCGGCGCTCTTTCACATACAACGGGTGCAAGCGGCTTATCGCGTGATAGGTTACTCCCTCGTCTTGATAATCCTTTTTTCCATCCCACCATTTCATGGTATAGATATGAATTTGTCGCCCGTCACCAACCAAACGCCTGGTTATCTCATACAAACGCTTTTCTTTGCCTCCGACATTAAACGGGTAAACGGCATCTGTGACAAAAGCGATTTTTTTGTTGGGAGACCGCCAAAAAAGCTGTCTGGAAAACATCGCTAAAATTTTTAAGCCGTCGGCCAGCGGCCTTAAGGTCGAGCTGCCTGCCCGGGGAGCATAAGTGATAGGAACGGAGTAGGTTTCGAAACCCAGTTTGGCTTGCTTGGCAATCATCTCCATCTCGATACTGAAACCGTCGCTTATCAAAAAAGGACGCATTTTAGCGATAACTTCGTTGCGCCAGGCAAAATAACCGGTGAGGGTATCGGTGATGTTTGCTTTATAGAAATTCCGGACCAGAGCGCTGAAAAACCAATTGCCCAGCCGGTTAAATCGCTTCATGGAGTTGATATTCATTTTACCGGCCAGGCGCGAACCCATCACGGCATCGCAAAATCCGCTTTCCAGAGGCTCGATTAACCGCAAAATTTCCGCCGTCTTATAAGTATTATCGCCGTCGATCATCACCACGTAATCCGTATCTTGAGAAACAGCGTTAAAACCCGTTTTTATAGCATTGCCTTTGCCCTTTTCGGGTTCGGCGATAACTCTGGCGCCACGGGCTCTGGCTATCAAAGCAGTATTGTCTGTTGAGTTATTGTCGATGACGATCACATCAATTTCGTAGCCGGCCGCTTTTAAATCCCGGCGGGGGATTCCGTTTATTACAAAACCGACTCCGTCCGCTTCGTTATAGCAGGGAATGAGTAACGTTATCTTTTTCATTGCCTTCTTCGTCATGTCTTTGCCTTAAACCTTATTTCTTGTTTCCCGTTTAAGAGCACGATTATCTTAATTTGGGCGTTTTTCTTGGCCGGCCTAAACTGGATTTGCTGCTGCAGAGATTGGTTATTGTTTAGAAAAAAACTTTCAGTAGCGATAACCGTAGAAATATTGTTCTCGACCATTGTTGCTTCGTAAGTGTAATTTTTGCGGCGGTACTCGTGATTGGTAACCGTGAAGTTAACTTGGTATAAATGATTGGCTTCAAGCTGCTTCGGAATGGCTTTATAATCGCTGAAGTAGAGTTCACTTACTCTTTCCGGGCGCTTGCTAACCATTGGTTTTATGGTTTTTTTCACGGAAGCATTATTAAAAAAAGCTACAGCTATAAGAATTATTAAAGAAAAAGACGCTAGGATTAATACGGCTGTTTTTGGGCTTCTTAAGATTTTCTGCATACGTTTAATTACCCGAAAAGCAAAGGAATATAATCATAAAAGGGGAATTTGCAGAAAATTTTAAAATACGTCGTTAAGAAATATTTTTGCTGCTGGTTTTGCGCTTAAAAACCAGAAAAAGCAGAGAAGTGGCCATTACGGCCAGGTAAATGAATAAAGGCCACGGGGATGTTTCCGTATCGGTGCGGGGGAATGTACTATCCTGGTCCGTGCTTTGAGGAGTTGGGCTTGAGGATTTACTGCCTGTTGTTGTCTTATTCGTATTGCCGCTTGTTGTTACGGGCGTGCTTGGCGAGCCTTGCGTAGTAATCGTAGTTTTTCTTAGGTTGTGGGTAACAATATTTGAGTTAACAGGGTCTGTTTCGTTCGAATCGATAGTGGCCTGGTTGGTAATAACGGTACCGTCAGCCAAACCGGTATTTACCTTCACTTTAAATGTAACGGTTCCGCTAAATCCGGCGGCAACATCTCCCAGATTCCAGGTGACAACATTGTTATTGAATGTACCGCTGCTTGAAGCCTCTAAAAAGCTTGTATTAGCCGGCAAAGCGTCGGTAATAACAACATTAGCGGCGACTTTAGTGCCGGTGTTTCTGTAAGTTAACGTATAAGTAATTGTGCTCGCTTCATCGACGGTGGAGCCGGAAGGCGGCTCAGAACTTTTTTCAATGGTAAGCACTACCTTTGGTGTGACGTGAGTAATGGGGTCGCTGTGAAACTTAGGCGTACCGTCGGCGAAAATTCCGGCTTGGTTGGAAATGGTTGTACCGTCCGGCGTACCGGCATTTACCTTCACCTTAAAAGTAACACTACCACCGGCGTTACTCGCTAAATCTCCCAAGGATGTCCACTTTACGTAAGGCCCACTCAAAAAACCGCCGCTTGAGGCTGATATGAAAGTAACATTGGCCGGTAATTTGTCCCAAATCTGGACATTGGTTTCCGTCGCAGTTCCGTTATTCACATAATTAAGGGTATATTCTATTTCGCTGTCCGGGCTTACGGTAGAGCCGGCCGGCGGATTAGCGGTTATGGAAACATTTAAGTAAGTAGTCGGAACGGGATCGTCGGCAAATGCTGATGCCGCGCCTATCAGCAGAGTGGTGATAGGCACTGAGCATATCAAAAATAAAACAACCAGTTTTCTCGATATATGATTTGTCATTATTCTCCTTTGGCTAAGCTACCGTTATAATCAAGTATATCGACTGTTATAAGATATGCTGGTTTGAAGACTATGAAAAAGAAAAGTATATACCTAGTGCTATTGGTGATGTTGGTAGCAACCGCTTTAACTTCCTACTATTATAATAGAAATTACATATTTTTCAATAGAAATCAGGAAATTCTCGAAAACAAATATACCGAGAGTAAGCCCAAGGCTACCAAGAGTATTGAGCTGAAAAAGCCTGTTCCTACTAAGCTTATTATTCCCAAAATACGCTTTAACCAATCTCTTACCTATGCCAAGGGCGATAATAAAAGCCAGGAACAAGCTTTGAAAAACGGAGCGGTGCATTACGGCAAAACACCGCTGCCGGGCCAGAAGGGCAATGTTATCATCGGCGGGCATTATGTTTCGTATGTGTTTAAGAATTTAAATAAGTTGAAAGCTGGGGATTCGGTCGAGCTTAAAGCCGGTAGCTTGACGTTCAAGTACAAGGTTATTGAAACCAAGAATATTAAAGAAGATAAACTCAAGGAAGTGATGGCCTACGGTGAAGGGAAAGAGAGGTTGTTGACACTTTATACTTGCGTTTACCCCTCCAGGGTAACGAAAAAGAGATTTTTGGTCATAGCCAAACAAATTTCTCCTTAAGAATTGCTAAAAATTTGGTAGAATATGATGAGCCGGGCCCATAGCTCAGTTGGTTAGAGCAACGGACTCATAATCCGTGTGTCGTAGGTTCGAGTCCTACTGGGCCCACAAAAAGAGTCGCCCCATCAGGTAGCTATTTCTTTGTCTGCTTAGTCCTTGGACGAGAAGTTTATCCCCGAGAGCCAATCTTGCGAGGGGGAGTCCTACTGGGCCCGCTAAAGTTTTTCTTTCTTTATCCGATAAAAAACTAAGCAAGCGGTAATCGCTGATATAATTTCAAGTACTATTTCAGTAGTTACGGCTAGTGTTTAATTGGTAACTTTGTGTTGACATGGCAGAAAAATCTGCCTATAATATCGAACCATGTTTGTTTCAAGCCAAGGAAACGTAAAAAACGTAGAATAGTAAGCCATTGCCCAACTTAATCTCAAGGTGTGGGTAAGGCTTATTACTGCTTAATTTCAAGTCTTTCTTATTTATCCCAATTTTTTAAGAGATGCATTTGCATGCGTTGCATTTCTGCGGGTGAATTCATGCCTTGAGCCGGTTGGCTATAAAGGAGGGATTCACGTTGTTACAGAGAGGAAAAAAGGTATTTGCGAATGTTTTGATTTTTTACTCGCTGGTTGCGCAGCTTTTTACGCCGTTCAATCTAGCGGCATTAGCGGAAACACCGGCAGTTAGAGATCCTCTAGCTGCGGCTCCAATCCTGTTGCCTAAAAAAATCAAACAAAGCAAAAAAATTAAAATTAAGGTGATTCACCGCCAAGCCAAGCGCCGGGCCAAGATAGTTGTCGGCAAAGCCAGTTGGTACGGCGGCGGGAGCCGCAATTATGCTTTAACGGCTGCTATGCGAACTTTTCGCGGTCATATGGTCAAAGTTATTAACATGACTAATAAAAAATCTGTTGTTGTGCGGATTAACGACCATGGACCGGCTAGGTGGACCGGACGGGTGATTGATTTAAGCCGGGCTTCTTTTGCCAAAATTGCTTCCACCAACCAGGGAGTAATACCGAAAGTAAAGCTCTACGTCTATTAATTTTTTAAAAAGGTTTAAGCTGCGCCTCTACGTGCTAAAGAAAAGTATATTCTTTAAATATCGGGGGTGACAGTTTATGGCTAAAATCTCACCGATACTGGTGCAGAAAAACTTAAAGGGCACGAAATATCCCGCTGATAAGAATCAGCTTATCGAGATGGCTCAGAAGAATAATGCGCCTAATCAGGTAATGGATGTCTTGAACCAGATTCCGTCCGGTCAGTATACGTCTCCGGCTCAAGTCATGAAAGCTATAGGACAAGTTTAATTTGCGGGTATAGGGTAAAGGGGATAGGGTATGGTTCCAAAAGAATTCGGTACCCGATACCCCATACCCGGTACCCTAATGCTTGAGTTCTTTGCCGGTTATGTGCTCCATTTCATTAACTCTTTTATTCAGCATGCCGCTCCGGCCTTTATGCTCGTCGATACGTAAATCCGTTTGTACCCGGGCACAGTTAGCGAGGATTGTTTCATGAGCGAGTTTCACGGTATCCATCAGCACATCCCAGCTATCGCTCTCGATGATGGTGCCCATAGCTGTTACCTGGTAATCAAGGCCGCTCTCATCGATTTTGTCGATTACCATAGCCAGCCAATCAGCGGTGTCCTCGCTTTCACACATAGGCGTAATAGTAAGTTCGGCAATCATTTTTCCTCCTCTCTATTTCTTAAATGGTATATTTTTGATTCCTGAACCAGGCCACACTCCGAACAGACAACTTGCTTTACAATGCTGCCGTTAGTGGCAAAGTGAACCATTATTTTCGGTTTCGTTATGTATGTTTCGCAAAATTGGCATTGCTCCATTTATTATTGATACCCATTAGCTGGGCTTTTCACCAATTTGCTAATATATTATAGTGACCTCGGGTCCGAAGCCCACCCCTCGGTGATTACATATGTTTAAAATAAAGTGGAAGGATAGCAATTCAAGAGCAAGGATAGGCGAGCTAAAACTCGCTCACGGCGTAGTGGAAACGCCTGTCTTTATGCCCGTCGGCACCAAAGCGGCGGTAAAAACGCTCAGTCCGGATGATTTAACGGATATAGGCATTCCTATGATTCTTGCCAACACCTACCACCTCAATTCACGGCCGGGAATGGAAGTTATCGAGAAAAACGGTGGCCTGCACGAGTTCATGCAATGGGAAAAGCCTATTTTGACGGATAGCGGCGGCTTTCAGGTTTTCAGTTTATCCAAACATATTAAGGTTTTTGATGAGGGAGTGGAATTTCGCTATCCCGCCAATGGCGAGCTGGACTTTTTCTCTCCGCAAAAGGTGATTGAGATCCAGAAAGTTCTGGGCAGCGACATCGTTATGGTTCTGGATGAGCCGGTTGGCTACCCGGCAGAAAAAGAGCGGGCTTTGCTGGCTCTAAAGAGGACAACCGAATGGGCAAAGCTCTCCAAACAGCAAAACCTCAAAGACGGCCAGAAAATGTTCGGCATAATGCAGGGAGCTTTTTTTAGGGATTTGCGAAAACAAAGCGCCGAAGAGCTCATAGAAATCGGTTTTGACGGCTATGCCATCGGCGGTTTAAGTGTCGGTGAGCCCGCTGACGTTCTTTTTGAGGTTCTTGACTACTCCGTGGATTTTCTGCCTGATGAGACTCCTTGCTACTTGATGGGAGTCGGTGACCCGGTTGGTCTAATAAAAGGCATCCAAATGGGTGTCGATATGTTTGACTCGGTGTTGCCGACGCGCGTGGCCCGAAACGGGACCGTGTTCAGCTCCGAAGGCAAACTTAACTTGAAGAATAAAAAGTACAAACTTGATACCACTCCCTTGGACTCCAAGTGTAAATGTGCAGTTTGCAGCAAATACAGCCGCTCTTACCTGCGGCATTTGTATCAGGGTGGTGAAATACTGGCTCACCGCTTGCTTTCCTGGCATAATTTATTTTATTTAACCGGCTTAGTGCAAAAAGCGAAGTTTTTACTTAAAGAGGGGAAGATAAAAACATTAGAAATGGATTTGGTGGAGGCTTATGAGTGTTAGCCAGCAAGCGGCTTCTCAGTTTATCTTAATACTGCTAATCATCTTGGTATTTTACTTCCTGCTCATCCGTCCGCAGATTAAAAGGCAGCGCGAACGGGAGCAGCTTATAGCCGGCATTCAAACAGGCGACAGGATATTAACGATAGGCGGAATTCTCGGCAACGTGGTTGAAATAAAAGAAAATGTAATAATGCTTGAAGTAGCAAAAAATGTTATCCTAGAGATGTCAAAATCAGCTGTAGCTGAAAAAGTAGAATAGTACGAGCATCGAGCAGGAGCATCGTTTGAATCAGAAACAAAAGTATATATTGTCGCTAGCAATCATACTTATATTAGCAGGACTCTCCATTTTTGGTTTGTTTTCCAGAGGCCTCGGTCTTGGTCTCGACCTGAAAGGCGGTTTAAACATAGTTTTAACCGCTAAGGATGGCCCCAAAACTCCCGTTAATCAAAAGACTATGGATCAAGCCTTATTCATAATGCGCAACCGCATTGATAAACTAGGTGTTAGTGAGCCCTCTATCGAGCAGCACGGAAAGAGAAACATCATCTTGCAATTACCCGGCATCAGGGATGCCAATAAAGCTATCAAGATAATCGGCCAAACCGCTTTGCTTGAGTTCAAGATTGTCGAGGCTAAATACAACTCCAAAGATACCTTTCAAATGAACCAGGCTTTGGCTAAAAAAGAGAAAGTTTTAGGGCCGACCTTGATGACCGGTGAGGGTTTATCGAGCGCCAGTGCCGGTTACGATACTGAAAATCCGGCGGCAACTTCTTACGTCGTTAAGCTTGATTTTACTTCCGACGGGGCCGATAAATTTGCCGATGTTACTTCGAAAAATATTAATAAGCGGTTGGCCGTAGTGCTTGACGGCCAGGTTATGACAGCTCCAACTATCAAATCGGCTATAACTGACGGCAGTGGCGTTATCGAAGGTATCAGCACGCTGGAAGAAGCTAAAAAAGTGGCTTTAGTGCTGCAAACCGGGCAGCTTCCTTTCAAATTAGGTATCTCCCAGCAACAAGAAGTAGGGCCGACGCTGGGCAAGGATTCCTTAAATGCCGCTTTTATAGCCGGCTTAGTGGGTTTTGCTCTGGTAGCCTTGTTCATGCTCGCTTTTTACCGGGTGTTTGGCTTAATAACCTGGATTTCTTTGGCTATTTTTACATCATTATTACTAGGGTCGATGGTATTGCTGGATTACTTCTTGCAGTCGGTTGGAGCGGCCGGCATCAGTTTAAGCTTGCCTAGTATTGCCGGTATTATCCTTATGATCGGTGTAGCTGCCGACTCGAGTATTATTGTTTTTGAGCGGATCAAAGAAGAAGTCAGGGAAGGCAAAGGTTTTCGTTCGTCTTTGGATGTCGGTTTTACGCATGGCTTTAAAACGTTCCTGGATGCCGACCTGGTGACTTTCATAACGGCTACAGTTCTTTTCTGGCTGGGAATCGGACCGGTAAGAGGTTTTGCGTTGACATTAATGTTAGGTATTTTTGTTGATTTAACGGTTTCGCTTTTATTTACCAGATCGATACTAAAGCTTATTGCCGCTAATAACTGGATTAAAAATCCATCTCTTATAGGTCTAAAATTGAAGGAGGATGCGGAAGTTGTCTAATATTGATTTTATTGGCCGCAGCAGAACATGGTTATTTATCTCCATAGGCGTTTTCCTAGTGGCTTTTTCGGCGCTGGCCTTTAAGGGTCTTAATTTTGGTATTGAGTTTACCGGCGGTAATCTGCTTACGGCTAAGACCAATAAGCCGGTGGAAACGTCTGAAGCCAGAAGCGCGCTTAGGCCTTTGAAGCTAAGTGATTCCATCATCCAGCCGGTCGGCAAAGACTCGGTGATGATCCGTTACGGCGGCCAAAAGGATTTAGACTTTAAGGATAAAGTGGTAAAAGCCTTATCGAGCAAGTATAAAGTTGTCGATGTTCAATTCGAGCAAGTCGGGCCGGGCTGGGGCTCGCAGATTACACAGGCGGCTTTATGGGCGCTTGCTTTTTCCATGCTGGCATTGCTGCTCTACATCAGTTTTCGTTTCGAGTTTAAAATGGCGGTAACGGCTATCGTGGCCTTGATTCATGATATGGCTTTTACCTTGGGTGTTTATTCTTTGGTTGGCCGCCAGGTTACGCCGGCAACAATAGCGGCCTTGCTTACCATTCTCGGTTACTCTCTCTATGATACTATCGTCGTTTTTCATAAAGTGGGCGAGAACACCACCAAGATAGGCAAGGAGAGTTACGGCAGTATGGTAAACCGCTCCTTGAACCAGGTTTTAGTACGTTCTTTGAATACTTCGATAACATCTATTCTGCCGGTTGTAGCCATTCTTGTATTCGGCGGAGAAACTCTCAAGGATTTTGCCTTTGCTTTGGCTGTCGGCATGGTATCGGGCGCTTACTCTTCGTTGATTGTAGCCAGCCCTCTGCTGGTTTTCTGGAAAGAGTTTGAGCCTCACTACCGCAATCTGAAAAGAAAGTATGCCTAAAAACAATAAAAAACTAGTCATTATTGTTGGCGCATTGCTAGGTCTTTTCGTAGTAGGTATTGTCGTTAGCGCCTATATTAACAAAAGTGCCAAAAATGATGTCGTCAGCTCCAAAAAAAAAGATACTTACGTTGACCCCAAGCATCGCCAGTACGGTGGTACGGATACGAAGCGCGGTGAAAATATTAAGCAGCCGGATAACTGGCCGTCTGACGTGGCGGTTTATAGTGGAAATATTATTTTTTCGAATGTGGCCCGGGACGGAAAAGCTTTTACTCTCGGAATAACTACGGGAGATGAGGTTTCGGCGATAAAAAAATATTTCGCAGAGAGCCTAGAAAGCGATGGATGGATTAAGGAAGCTCACTCAAATAAATCCGGCAAGGTAAAATTAGCTTATCGCAAGGATGGGACCAGAAGAGCGGTAACGGTTATTATTACGAAGGGCTCCATGGGTAAAAGTCGAAACTCGATAAGCATAAGTGTAAAAGAATAAATTTTAAACTTCGAGAAGTTAAAAAGGGAGGTAGTTATGACTGAAGAAGAAAAGAAGTCTACGCAGCAAAAGCAGCAAGAACAGCCGGAAGCAGCCCAGATTCAAGCGAAAAAGAAGAGCAACAAAACCCTGTTTATAATCCTGGGGGTTGTCCTGGGGCTTTTTCTTCTCGGTACTCTTGTTGTCGGGGCCGGTTTGTTTTTCGTCGGCCGCAAGGTTATGAATGAGGCGTCTAAGATTAAAAAAACCGGTAGCAATACCTATCAGTATGAGGACAAAAAAACCGGCACTAAGCTGGAAGCAGGCGAGGATGTCGAGAAGCCCGATGATTGGCCGGATGACGTGGCGGTTTATGAAGGGAAATTAACGTACGCGACTTCCGGTGGTGAAGGCAAGGGTTTATCCTTAGGAATTGCAACAGATGATGATGCTTCGGCGATAAAGGAATATTACGTTAAGAATTTAAAAGACGAGGGCTGGAAAAAGATCAGCGAGTCCAATTATAGTGGAACGACTAGTTTTTCTTACGAAAAGGATAAAAGAAACGTCAGCGTTCTGATAATGAAGGACACGTCCGACAAAAGCCGAAACCTGATTAACATCACGGTAATTTCAATCAAGTAACGGGTTTTTAAACTTTATTGAAGCTGGGTTGCATGTTAAGCTAGCGATGTGACCTACTATTTAGACTCGGAAAAAACTTGGAACCTGGCGGAAGTTGACCTCGATACAAGCCGAAAACTGCAAGAAGAGGTCGGTTTATCTAATTTAACCTCTATTTTTCTGGCTAACCGCGGGCTAAAAAACGCTGATGAAGCCAGCGTTTTTCTTAATCCTTCAGCTAAAATCCTTAGCGAGCCGGCACTTCTTCCGGATATCAAAAAAGCGGTCCAAAGAATAAAGCAAGCTATTAAAAATAAAGAGCTTATATATATACATGGTGATTATGATGTTGATGGCATAACTTCAACCACTCTTTTATATGAAGTGCTGCTGAGGCTGAAGGCTGATGTGCGCTACCATATTCCTTGCCGTTTCAAAGAAGGGTACGGCCTAAATATAAAGTCCCTCAATAAGATTATTAAAGAGGGGGCAAAGTTATTAATTACTGTCGATTGCGGCATTAAGTCTTTTAAGGAAGTAGCTTTTGCTCAGAAACAGGGCCTTGAGGTCATAATTACCGACCACCATGAACCGGCTGCAACCTGGCCCGAAGCGCTGGCCGTCATAAATCCCAAACTGCCTCACGCTGAAACAGGAGAGCAGAACTTGGCCGGCGTCGGCGTAGCTTTAAAATTGGCCCAGCTTTTGGCTGATGATTCTCTGGAAGAACTTTATGACTTGGTAGCCTTGGGTACGGTAGCCGATATTGCTCCCTTAATCAACGAAAACCGTTATTTAACCAAGAGCGGTCTTAAAACTCTCAACCTCAATAATAGGTTGGGGCTTTCATTTTTAGCCAAAGCCGCCGGCGTTGAAAAACGCCGGATAACTTCAGAATTGATTGGCTATACCTTGGCTCCCCGGCTTAATGCCAGCGGCCGTATTTCCAACGCCAATGTATGCGTTGAACTGCTTTCCACCAAAGATGAAACCGCTGCCCGGGAAATCGCTCTGAAATTGGAAGAATCGAATAAAAAACGCCAGCAAATAGAGGAAAAGATGCTGGAAGATGTGCTTAAAAAGTTGGAGGCTGAAGTCGACCTGGATAAGGAAAAGGTAATATTTTTGGCCGATGAAAGCTGGCATGACGGCATTAAGGGTATTATCGCCAGCCGTATCAAAGAGCGTTTTTTCAGGCCCGCCTTTATAGGAACCGTTGCCGGCGGGAAGATAAAATCAAGCGCCCGCAGCATTCCCAATTTTTCGATTCACAAAGCTCTCGAAAATTGCTCCGAGCTGCTTATTGATTTCGGAGGGCACGAGAAAGCCGGTGGCCTGACTCTGAGCACGGAAAAAGCCGCGGAGCTAAAAGCTTCTCTTAACGGTTTAGCGGATGAGTGGCTTGATGAGAAAGATTTACATCCCACAGTTTTTGTTGACGCTAAAACTCACCTGGCCGATTTTGATTTTAAATTCGGGCTTGAGTTAAAAAAATTGGCTCCCTATGGAGAAGGCAATCCCCAGCCAAAGCTTTTGCTGGAGGAGGTTTACTTGAAAAATCAGCAGAAGCTGGGGAAGAATGGCGACCACCTGCGTTTTGATCTTTACAGAAACGAGAAAAAAGTTCCGGCTATAGCTTTCGGATTGCAAGCGTTTACGACCGTGCTCAATCACCGGGGGCAGGCCGATATCGTTGTCCAGCCCGGTATTAACGACTTTGGTTCCAGGGAAGAGCTCCAGCTTAAAATGGTAGATATAAAGTTAAGGTCAATTGTCTTTGACGATCCCCGCTTGGTCGTCGAGCACTTATTTGCCAATGCCGAGAACTTGGCGGCCAAAGAGGAGTACAAAAATATAGGCGATTCCGAGAGCTTCTTTACAAAGCTTGCCGGGGTCACTTTTGACGGACGCCAGCAGATAATCGACAAACTTAAGCCAAACAGCGCCCTGCATCTTAAAAGGGAGCCTGATAATGAACACGATTCCAATGCTATCCGGGTTTTAACGGCCGCCGGTATCGATTTAGGTTTTTTGAACAAAAAACTTGCCAAGCAGTTGGCACCATTGATGGATGCCGGCACTCAATTCACTTGCCAAGTAACCGATGTGACCGGCGGCAGTGGCAAAAACCGCGGTGTAAATATTCTCATTCAGAAATATGAGTATGCCAATCAGCTAAAAGACGAAAATCGCAAAACCAAAAAAGCTTTTAAGAATACCGAACAAGCTCTGAGGGCGATAACAAAAGACCTTTTGCCTACAGGCAACCTGCACAACTACCAACAGTCGGCTTTAAATCATCTGCTCAAAGGCGCAAATACATTGGCTATTATGGGCACCGGCCGCGGAAAATCACTTATTTTTCACACCATTGCCGCTTACAAAGCTCTGCTCGAGAATAAAATGAGTATTTTTCTGTATCCTCTGCGCTCTTTGATTACCGACCAGTACCTTTATTTAAAGGAAGCCTTATCCGGCCTAGGCCTAAACGTTGTCAGATTATGGGGAGACTGTTCTTTGGCCGAAAGAGAAAAGATATTTGCTGCCTTAGCCCAAGGGCAAATCGACATTGTTTTGACGACGCCTGAGTTTTTGCATCACAATATCGAAGCTTTTAAGGCTTGCAGGGAAAGAACCGGTTTTTTGGTCGTCGACGAGGCCCATCACCTAAGCACGGCCGGCAAAACTCACCGTCCGCTTTACGCGAGCATCGATAATTTACTCCCGTCGTTGGGACGGCCGCTGATTATGGCGGCTACGGCTACAGCCGACGGCTCTACTTGCGAAAAAATCAAATCTATCCTCGATATCGGGCAGGTGGTTGTCGACCCGGCCGTTAGGGAGAATTTAGAACTTGAAGACAAAAGAGGGGTTTCGGCCAAAGAGCCGTATTTGCAGAAATTAATTGCTGCAAGTAACAAGCTGTTGATTTACGTTAACAGCCGTAGCGAAGCGGCCAAGCTCGCCTCTAATCTGCGCTATCTTGCTAAGGACTGCAGGGACAAAATCGTTTATTATCATGCCGGTTTAAGCTCTAAATTGCGCTCGGCAGTGCAAGAGGGTTTTATGGACTCCACTTTTAAGGTGGTGGTGGCTACTTCGGCTTTCGGCGAGGGCGTTAATATTGCCGATATCGATAATTTAGTGCTCTACCATCTGCCTTTTAGTTTTGTTGAGTACAACCAGCAAAGCGGCCGCTGCGGCCGTGACGGTAAAAAGGCTAAAATTCATCTGCTGTTCGGTGAGGATGACGCCCGGATTAATGAACTTATTCTGGAGAGCAACGCGCCTTCCCGTAATACTTTGTCGGCCGTTTGGCAGGCCTTGAGTTTTATGGCCAATAAAGACGCCAAGCTTTTCGGCAGTTCTTCCGATATTGCCGCTCAGTTAAGCGCCGAACAACCGTCTGCTGCATTGAACAAGAAGACGGTCGCCTCTAGCTTAAAAATTTTCAGCGAACTTGGTTTAATAGAAGCAGGCTCAGAGAACTCAGATCGTTTTATTATTTTAAAAAAGGGCCAAAAGGTTGAATTGTCTGATTCGGTCATCTATGAGGAAGGCCTTCACGAGAAGCAGCAATTTGCCGAGTTTAAAGAATGGGCTATGAGTGCCGGCTGCTCTGAGCTTTTAAAGATGATAAATCAGCCGATTTTCCCGGGGAAAGATGAAAAAGATAGAGACGCTGATAAAGCAGATAAAATCGTATATTCCTAAGCTTGATGAAAAGCTGATAATCAAGGCTTATGAATTTGCGAAGCTGCATCACGCCGAGCAATTCAGGGCCAGCGGCGAGGCTTTCATCGAGCATCCCTATGAAGTGGCTTCAATCCTTATCGGCTTGCAAATGGATGAGTCTACAATCGTTGCCGCTCTTTTGCACGACATTCTGGAAGACACCGATGTTTCGCTGAAAACGTTGGAAAAAACCTTCGGTTCGGAAATTACCGGCTTAATTGACGGTGTCACCAAGCTAAGCAACATCCAGTTTAAAAGCGTGAAAGAGCATCAGGCGGAAAATTTGCGCAAGATGTTTTTGGCTATGGCCAGGGATATGCGGGTGGTAGTTATCAAACTGGCTGACCGCTTGCATAATATGCGGACATTAAGCTTTCTTGATGAAGAAAAACGCCGGCGTGTTGCCGCTGAAACGAGGGAGATTTATGCGCCCCTAGCGCACCGCTTAGGTATTTTTCAACTTAAATGGAAACTTGAAGATTTGAGTTTTGAGGCCCTTGAGCCTAAGAAATATGCTCAAATCTCCAAAATGATTGACGAAAAAAGAGCCGAGAGAGAGCGTTATGTAAAGGAAACCATAGGCGTTATCAAAAAAGAGCTAAGCCGTCTGAAAATCGAGGCCGAGGTCAGCGGCCGGGTTAAACACTTCTATTCTATTTATCAAAAGATGGCGGGGCGCGGCAAGGATTTTAACGAGATTTACGACTTGCTAGCCCTAAGGGTTTTGGTTGAAAAAAATAGTGATTGTTACAGCGTCCTCGGGGCTCTTCATAATCTTTTTACGCCTGTTCCGGGCCGATTTAAAGATTACATAGCCGTTCCCAAGGCTAACTTGTACCAGTCTTTACACACAACCCTTATCGGCCCGGGCGGCCGGCCGCTGGAAGCACAGATCAGGACTTTTGATATGCACCGGATAGCGGAGTTCGGCGTGGCTGCCCATTGGAGCTACAAGGAAGATCTGAAAGGCAAAAAGCGGGACGAGCAGATACTCTGGATTGAACAGCTGCTTAAGCAAAGTAAAACAAGTGACTCCGACGAGTTTCTGGAAAGCCTGAAATCCGATTTATTCGAGCAAGAAGTTTTTGTATTTACTCCCAAAGGCGACGTCAAATCCTTGCCGGTTAACGCGACGCCGGTAGATTTTGCTTACTCTATACATACCGACATCGGTAACAGCCTTATAGGTGCCAAGGTCAATAACCGGATTGTTCCCCTGGAATACAAGCTACAGATGGGGGACAAGATTGAAATCTTAACCAGCAAGAGCGCCAGTGGCCCCAGCAAGGATTGGCTAAAACTGGTTCAGACTTCCAAAGCCCGCAACCGTATAAAGCAGTTCTTCAGCAAGGAGGATAAGGAAGATAGCGTTCAAATAGGAAAAGAAGAACTTATCAGGTATTTAAGAAGGTACAAGATCAAGTTTGTGATTCCCAAAAACATCAAGCTTGTTGAGGAAATTGCCAAACAGTTTAATTTCAAATCGGCAGACGACCTTTTTGCCAGCATCGGCCACGGGAAAACTTCATCCAAACAGGTAGCAACCAAACTTGTGAACGAGATTAGCGTTCTTGAAGGCAAGGAGCAAGTTAAGCTGGAAGAAGTTTCGGTAGTAAAGGAAAGACCGGCTTCAAAAACAGGCGTCAGCGTAAAAGGGATAGCTGATGTTTTGGTAAGGCTGGCCCGTTGCTGCAATCCTGTGCCCAACGACGAGATTGTCGGTTTTGTAACCAGGGGACGGGGAGTTTCAGTTCACCGAAGCGATTGCACAAATGTTGCTTCCTTAAAGAAACAGACTCCCGACCGCTTAATCGAAGTTTATTGGAATCTAGGTAAGTCGATAAACTTTCAGGTTGAAGTCGAGGTTGAGGCTTTGGATAGAGTCCGGCTTTTAAAAGACATAAGTACGGCCGTGAGCGATTCCGGCGTTAATATAATTTCCGCTAATGTGAGCACTTCAAAAGACGGTTTTGCCATTTTCCGTTTTGTCCTGGAAATCGGCAATATCGCTCATTTGGATAACATTCTCCGGAATATAAGAAAGATTGAAGCGGTTTTCGATGCTTATCGAATCTAGGCTACCATTCTTGTTTTATTGACAACGTCTTTGACGCCGGGGACATTCTTGGCCACTTCTTCGACACCATCTTTTTCTTTTAAAGTTTTCACGCCGCCTCTTAAGGTAACGACCCTATTCTCACTGTTCACGTTAATACGGGGAATACTCCAAGTTTTGGGAGTTTCCCCCAGGGCTGTTCTTACTCTTTGTTCGATTGTGTCGTCATCGGCTTCCAGCAGTTCAGGCTCCGGAGCGACCATGTCTTTTATTTTGTGAGCCAAGCCCTGAAAAGACCCGGAGCGGTACCTTAGCTGGGCACTTCCCCTGTTTAGTAAACGTTTTCCCTCAGCCGACAGGTGAGAGCTTTGTTGCTCGAGCCACTGCCTGGCCCCTTTGCCGGTTCTAGGGGCAAAAAGCAATCCGGCTAAAGTGCCGACAAAGAAAGCCCATAATAAACTTTTAGCAGATGGTCCATTTTTTCCTTCCATATTTGTACAATTTCCATTCCGTCATCCCTTTAAACATACATTCTGCCTCGGGGTCCTGTCGCTGCGGCATATTACTTTGCGCACCGACTGGTGTTTGGATGCACACAGTCAGGATGCGCAAACCAACATGCACTCCGCGCCACCCCTTTAGCGTAATAATTTTGAGTGGGGCGGGTATAAATAGGCATTATGGCGCGCTCAATTTGGTCAGGCACTTTAAGTTTTGGCTTAGTTAACATCTCTATTACCCTGCACCCGGCTACGAAAAGCAAAAATCTGCACTTTCATCTGCTTAACAAAGAAGATAAACACCCGGTAAGTTACCAAAAACTCGATGCTGCCGAAGGAAAAGCTCTTAGCGCTGAGGATATTGTTAAAGGTTATGAGCTTGAAAAAGGCTCTTATGTTGTTATGGAAGAAAAGGATTTTCAAGCGGCGGAAATAAAAACCGGGCGCAGCATAGATGTCTTGGATTTTTTCTCCGCGGAGGAAGTCGATCCCATTTATTTCCAGAAAACCTACTATCTGGCTCCTACCGGTGTGAGCGCAAAGGCTTATCATCTGCTGGTTAAGGTTCTGCGGGAAGAAAATAAAGCCGCCGCTGTTCGTTTTGTTTTGCGCAACAAGCAGAATCTTGGTCTTCTACGGGTGATAGAGCCGGCTTTGGCGCTTCATACGATGTTTTATGCCGATGAAATAGTTCAGGCTAAGCAATTGCTGAAAGAGCCGGAGTTTACGATAAATCCCGAAGAGCTCGAGCTGGCCCGTTTGCTGGTTTCAAAGCTTAGCGGCACCTTTAAGGCTGAAAAATACAAAGACGAATACCGCCGAAATCTGGAAAAGATAATCAAGGAAAAAATAGAAGGCAAAGAAGTGGCGGTGCCCAAAGCGGTAGAGAAGCGGCCGGTAATCGATATTATGAGTGCCTTGAAAGAAAGCGTCGAGAAAGCGAAGAAAAAAGCAGCTTAATGACTTTACAGGAATATAGAAAGAAAAGGCGGTTTACAAAAACACCGGAGCCTGAACCTCAAGTCCAGGTTGAGCCTAAAAAGAGGCGTTTTGTCTTACACTACCATAATGCCTCGCATCTTCATTACGACCTTCGTTTGGAAGCCGGCGGCAGCTTAAAATCCTGGGCGGTTCCCAAAGGCTTGCCGACGAGGCCTGATGTCAAAAAGTTAGCGGTTCAAGTAGAGGACCATCCAATCGAATATCTTGATTTCAAAGGAGAAATTCCCAAGGGCGAATATGGGGCCGGAACGGTTAAAATATTTGATTCCGGCACTTTTCAACCGGCTCATCCGGGCGATATTGAAAAACAACTGGCCGGGGGAAGGTTCAGTTTTTTTCTGCAGGGGCAAAAAATCAAAGGAAAATTTACTTTGATAAGAACCGGCAGGGGAAAAGATTGGCTGCTGTTGATGGGTCCCGTAGAGATGCTTAATCCCTGGATTCACTCACTTGGGACTTCCCAAGAGATGCCCCGCCAAGTCGAGCCGATGAAAGCGGTTCTGGCCAGCGAATCGTTCGATTCGAATGATTGGCTCTACGAGATAAAGTGGGACGGCGAACGGGCGGTTGCCTATCTTGATAACGGGCGCTTAAGCCTCATGAGCCGCAACCAAAAAGAGCAAAATTTTCGCTATCCGGAATTGGCCGATTTAGCCGATTTTATTCTCGGAGAAAAAATCGTTTTAGACGGCGAGATAGTAGCTTTTGACGAGCTAGGCCTGCCCAGTTTTCAAAAGCTGCAATCACGCATGAATTTGCAGCAGGAGAGTGAAATCAAGCGCAAAAGTAGTGAGCAGCCGGTGATTTACATTGTCTTTGATGTTTTATTTTGGCAAGGGCAATATTTACAAACCGCTCCTCTTTGGCAGCGAAAACAAGTCTTAAATTCTATCCTAATGCCTTACCATCACGTTATGCTAAGTGACTTTATTGAAACGGAGGGCCAAGCGTTTTTCGAAGCCGCGGAGCAGCAGGGACTGGAGGGAATAATTGCCAAGAAGAAAGATGGCCATTATGAGCAAAGACGTTCCGGTTCCTGGCTTAAAATAAAAGCAGTCCATCAGCAAGAAGTCGTTATAGCCGGTTTTACGGAGCCCAGAGAAACCCGCCCTTATTTCGGCGCTCTCTTGCTTGGCGTCTATAAAGATGGGCGGCTTCTTTACGTTGGCCACGCCGGAACCGGCTTTGATTATCAGAGCTTAAGGGATGTTTACGGCAAGTTGGCCGCGTTGGAAGTATCTAAAAGTCCTTTTGAAAGTACGCCAGAAACTAATGCAAAAGCCCATTGGACGGAGCCGAAACTGGTGGCTGAGGTTAAATTCAGCGAATGGACGAAAGCCGGTAAAATGCGCCAGCCCGTTTTTCTGGGACTTAGAGAAGACATTAATCCAAAAGACGTTATTAAAGAGGGCTAGCATGGCTTCCCTAAAAGAGGGTTATGTTGAAATTGATGGTTTTCGGTTGCTGCTCACTAATTTAGACAAGATACTTTGGCCGAAAGAAGGCTACACTAAAAGGGATTTGATTTACTATTACTATAAAGTGGCTGATTATATTTTGCCTCATCTTGAAAACCGGCCGCTTACTTTAAAGCGCTACCCTGATGGAATAAGCTATCCTCACTTCTTTCAAAAAAATGCCGGTCCGGAGATGCCGGAGTGGATTGAGACCCAACGGATTTACAGCGAAACAATCTCTGAATATATCAACTATGTTATTTGCAATAACCGGGCCACTCTTATCTATCTGGCTAACCTGGCGGTAATTTCCCAAAATCCCTGGCTCTCTCACGCGCCCTCTCTAAAAAATCCCGATTTTATGACTTTCGATATAGACCCGGACCAGCCAGCGACATTTAGCCAAGCGGCTGAAGCCGCTTTACTGGTCAAGGAGCAGCTTGATGCGCTTGGTCTGAACAGTTGGGTGAAAACCAGCGGGGCTACGGGATTGCATATTTTTGTGCCTCTAAAACCGGTATATTCCTACAAACAAGTCCGCACATTTGCTCAAGCGGTTTCTATGGTTATCAGCAAGCAATACCCGGATTTAACTACAATTGAGCATTCGGTAAAAAAGCGTCAGGGCCGCATTTACCTTGACTATTTGCAAAATATTGAAAGCAAAACTTTGGCCAGCGTCTATAGCGTCAGGGCAAGGGAAGGGGCACCGGTTTCTTCGCCGCTTGAATGGAGCGAATTGAGCTCTATTGAAAGTCCGGCTGAATATAACATTTTCAATATGTCTGGCCGTCTTAAAGAAAAAGGCGACATTTTTAAAGGAGTGCTCGAAACTCCCCAAGAATTACCGGCTTAACCTGATCCTTTGAAAGATGTTTAAGCAACCGGTTTTTAGGTAATATACTAATAGTTTAAAGGCTTTAGCGGAGGTATGAGTGAAAACGATTGCCACAACAACTAATGTTGATCTGGTCCTGCCACTTCAGAAACAGTACGCCCAAGTTTTAAGACTGGCGGTAGCCGGCATAGCCAGCCGCTTGGATTTTAACTGGGAGCAAGTAGAAGACATAAAGTTAGCGGCCGAAGAAGCTTTTCTCTTAGCCAGAAGCGCCGACTCGGCCTCCCGGATTCATTTTAACTTTACAGTGAAGCCGGACAGCTTAATTATCACCGCAATAAATGCTTACTTAGGGCATTTCGATATGCACACTTATGAGCAAAAATACAGCTTTTTTATCATGACCGGCCTAATGGATAACGTAGACATCATACCCAAGAATGAAAAGCACTTCGATTTGCAGCTAATCAAAAAGATATATTAGCAGATGAGTAGCAAACAAGCTCCCGATAAAAAATTGGTAACCGAGCTTTTTAGGAAATATAAACAAAGCCATGACCTGCAAATCAGGGACCGCTTGGTTGAATTGCATCTTTATTTAGTAGATTTTTTGGCCAGCCGCTTCAGGAACCGCGGTGAGCCGATAGATGATCTTGTGCAGGTGGGGACAATAGGGTTGATTAAAGCCATCGACCGTTTTGACTTGAGCCGGGAAGTCGAGTTTACGACTTATGCAACTCCCACTATTGTCGGTACTTTGAAAAGGCATTTCCGGGACCAGAAATGGGCAATTCGGGTTCCGAGGCGCTTGCAAGAACTGAACTTGCAGGTTAACGAGGCAATCGGCACGCTAACTCAGGATTTAAAAAGGGCGCCCTCGATGGCTGAAATTGCCGGTTATTTAAAGGTCAGCGAAGAGGAAGTAATAGAAGCCATGGATACCAGTAAGGCTTATACTCTTATTTCATTGGATAGCGAGCGTAGCGATGAAAACGACGAGGATTTCTCATTAATAGAGTTCATAGGCGAGGAAGATAAGCAATTAATTAATTTTAATGAATTAGCTATTTTGACAAACGCCGTTAAGGGGCTGGGAATACAAGAGCGGAAACTTCTGTACTTCCGTTTCATTAAAGGTTTAACCCAGACGGAAATTGCGGGTATATTAGGTATTAGCCAAATGCATGTTTCCAGGCTTTTAAGGCGCACTTTGGAGATTTTAAGGACAGAGATGAGCGCCGAGGAAAGTAAAGACTAACAAGGAGGGAAGATGGTTGACATTAAAATTGATCTAAGGGAGGTTGAAAAGTTACCGGTAATTGAGGTTACGGGAGAGGTAGATGTATATACTGCTCCCAAGCTGAAAAGCCGGATACTTAGCCTCATCGACAACCAGCAGTACAGTATGATTATCGATTTAAATGGCGTCGACTTTATGGATAGCTCCGGCTTGGGAGTGCTGGTCGGCGGTTTGAAGAGGGTGGGGCCGCACGAGGGCTCTATTGCTCTAGTGTTAAACAGGCCTAATATTTTAAAAATATTTAAGATAACCGGCTTGGATAAGGTGTTTAAAATCTATGGCTCTGTTGAAGAAGTCCCTAAATAAAAATCAGGCAATTAATCTAAAAATACCGGCTGAGCCCAGCTTTATCAGCTTGGTTCGCTTGGTAGTGGCGGCGCATCTGCGGGAAAATTCGGTTCTCGAAGAGGAAATCGAGGATTTAAAGCTGGTATTAAGCGAATTCCTGGCCAAAGCCATTGAGGCTCGCTTAACCGACATTTTTTCTTTGGAGATTACTTTTGAAAAAGGGCTGGTCACAATTCTGGTTCAAGATCTTGAAGAGTTCAAACCGGATGAGCTTTTCAATTCGCCTTACTTGAATTTTGAAGCCATAAGCAAACTAATCGATGATTTCGATTTAACTCTGGGCGGGAAACAGCGGATAGAAGTAAAAATAACCAAGCGCTTTAATTTTCAATAATATATTGATTTATTAATACTATATACTAATATATAGTAGGTGCTTATTAACTAAGAGTGAACACGGCGATTTCGAATGAAGAGTTGCGAGTGATTGAAATTCGAGATTTGACATCCGAAATTCGTTAGGGGGAGGTATGGAGGTTAATCTTTATGAGGGCTTGCCTATTGTTGAGGCCAAGGGCGAAATAGACCATTGGCGGGCGCCTGAGCTTGAACAAAAAATTAACGAGGTAATTGAAAAAGGCCATAACAAAATTATCGTTGATTTCTCCAACCTGACCTACATCGATTCGGGCGGAATTTCGGTTTTGTTTTTGCAGTTGCAAAAGCTTAAAAGTCTCAAAGGCCGGCTTATTGTAATAACCAGCAATAAAAATATCATCAAAATTTTAAGTCTGGTGAAGATTACCCGGCAAGAAGGTTTTAGTCTTTGCTCTGATATGGAGTCAGCCAAAAAAAACATGTAGATTTTCGAGGATTAATTAGATGAATGAAACTTATACCGAAATAACTTTAAAAAGCGATCCCCGCAATCTGGCGGAAGCCAGGAAATTCGTAGAGGGTATTGCTTCAAAGTTCGGTTTTAATGAAGAGCAAATATTCGATATAAAGGTAGCCATCGGCGAGGCGGTTAGTAACGCTATTGAGCATGGTTCACCGAAAGGACCTCTTAACAGCATAAAGATAACGGCCTGTTTCCTTAACGATGCGCTTGAGCTAAATGTTATCGACGAAGGTGTTTTTAAGCGGGCCATTAAAGTAGATGACCCCGATCCCCATCACCGTGGCCGGGGCATTCCCTTTATGTTAGCATTAATGGATACGGTAACCATCAACGAAACAAAAGCCGGAACCACCGTTAAGCTAGTCAAAAAACTCACAAAAAAGCAGTAATTAGAGGGATATCCTTCATGCCAGCTCTAAATGAATTAGTTGAAGTATTCGAATTGTTTGCGCCACCGTCTTTGGCCGAGCCATGGGACAATGCCGGTATGCAGGTTGGTAATCCGGGGCAAAATGTTGAGAGGATTTTATTAAGTCTTAACGCTTCACCGGAAAGCATTCAAGAGGCAGCCGAGAACAAGTGCTCTCTTTTATTTACCCATCACCCCCTGTTTTTTCCAGGTCTAACCAATATCGTTGCCGGCAGCGCCGTTTATGATGTTTTGCAGGTTGCTTTTAAAAACGATATAAGCATCTATTCGGCTCACACTAATTTAGATAAAGCCGGGCAAGGCATAAACAAAGTTCTTGCCGATTTTTTTAAGCTGAAAAATGCCAAGCCTTTGGTTGATGATACCGCTTTTAATAAGTTGGTTTTCTTTGTGCCTCCGGATAATTCCCAAGAAATAATTCGCGAGCTCTCGGCCGCCGGAGCCGGCGTAATAGGCGATTACTCTTCTTGCAGTTTCCGTAGCGAAGGGAAGGGCACTTTTGTTCCCGCTCTCGGCGCCGAACCTGTAGCCGGAGAGGTTGGTAAGTTCAACCAGGTAAAAGAAGAGCGCTTGGAGATGCTTGTTCACCGGAGCGCCCTGTCGAATGTGGTTGAAAGGCTGTTGAAAGTTCATCCTTACGAAGAAGTGGCTTATGACGTTTATCCTCTTGACGGTGTCAGGAAAAGTCATGTTGGCTTAGGCCGCATCGGTGACTTGGCTGCTTCTATGAAAGTAAGCGACATTGCGGGTATTTTCCAAAAAGAAACGGCATCCGGCGTTAAATTTTGCGGCAGTCCGGGTGCGGAAATTAGGCGGGTGGCTATCGTTGCCGGCTCGGGGGCAAGTGCTATTGAAACGGCCGCCTCAAAGGGAGCCGGACTATTAATAACGGCCGATGTTAAGTATCACGAAGCCCAAAAGGCGGCTGCCCTCGGATTAAGCTTAATCGTACCGAGTCATTATGCCATGGAAAAATTAGCCCTCGGGATAGTGGCCCCCTTACTTGCTGACTTTTTGAAGTCGGCGGGCTATAGTGTTGATGTAATAAATTCCAAGAAGGAAAGTGATGTCTGGTTTGAAGACTGATTGTAAAAATATTTTAGAGCTCCAAAAAGTCGACAGTGAAATAGATAAGAATAATCAGGCTCTCAATAGCATCGAGGAGAAAATTCTTTTCGAAAAAATAAGCCAAAAAATAAAGGAACTCGAAAACAAAAAGACGCAATTCGCTAAATTATATGACGCGGAAAAGTTGAATTTGGACAGGCAAAACGGCCGGCTTGAAATATTATCAAAAAAAATAGCCGGCGAAGAAAAAAAACTTTTCAGCGGCAGCGTTTCCAACCCCAAAGAACTCTCCGCCCTACAAGCCGAGATAGCTTCTTTAGGCCGCCAGAAAGACGAGGCCGAAACGGCAGTTCTGGAACAAATGGAGTTAGCCTCTTCTTTGGAAGCGGAAATCGAGAGGATTAACAAAGCGGTTGAAGAGAACAAAGATGAGGCCGCTAAAAAACAAAATATTTGGCTGGAAAAGGAAAGTCGGTTCAAAGAAATTATCTCGAAGCTGCAAGTTCAAAGAGAACAAAAAGCGGCTGACATCGACAAAGAGCTTCTCTCGGATTACGAAGACGTCCGGGCCGGCAAAAACGGCGTTGGCGCCGGGGCATTGGTCGGTGATATTTGCCAGGCATGTAATGTGCAGTTGGCGGCCACCGATTTGGAGAGAATACGAAATTGCGAGGGCTACGAATATTGCCCTTTCTGCGGCCGCATATTAATTGTAGGGAGTAAGGAGTGAGTCTCTGATTACTTTATATACGGATGGAGCGGCCCGAGGTAATCCCGGTCCGGCCGGCATAGGCTTCGTCTTGAAATCCGGTGAAAAAATCCTATTTGAAGGTAAAGAATATATCGGCCATAAAACCAATAACGAAGCTGAGTACATTGCTTTAATTCTCGGTTTGGAAAAAGCTGCCGTTTCTACGAAACAAATTCAGGTAATTTCCGACAGCGAACTTTTGGTAAATCAAGTCAAAGGCACTTACAAAGTAAAGCAAATCCACCTGAAAAGTTTGATGGAAAAGGTAAGGCAGCTTGAGGCCCGCTTTGATTATTTTGAAATTTCGCATAGCTTAAGAGGCAACAATAAAGAAGCCGACCGGCTCGCCAATGAGGCTATAGATGAATTCGAGAAAGGCGAGCGACAAGAAATAAAAATAGATTACCAAAAACAGGACAGCCTTTTCTAAAAACTAGTGCTCCGGAAAGAATAGCCCTTACTCGGCATGTGCCTTTCTGCGACTATTCATTCCAGAGCGTTATCTTTATATCCCATCACCGAATTATTAAACAAAAAGCTCCGAAGAATTTCGGAGCTTTTTTGAAGTAAATCCGTAAGCCGGATTCTGTTATGACGGCCATCCATCTAAGCGATCTACCCGGGAGTATATAGCGGGCCGCTCTCCCTGCTTGATCTTGCTCCGGGTGGGGTTTACCAAGCTTTCGAGTTACCTCGAAACTGGTGAGCTCTTACCTCGCCGTTTCAGCTTTTCTCTCCGGCTAGGCCGGAGGGAGTTTTCTTTTCTGTGGCACTTTCCTGAAGTCACCTTCACCCGGCAGCCTGGCTGCAATTGCATCTAGGCGCCGGGCACCCTTGCCCTATGGAGTCCGGACTTTCCTCCAGCCTAGCAAGCTAGGCCAGCGGCCGTCCGATTTACTTCATATCTATTTTACCAAAAAGTCTTTCGCATATATAAGTTTTTTCTGCACGGCTTGCGCTCCTATGGCTTCCGCCTTATTCCGCAGGGCCAAATTCCGAAATTCCCTTCGGTCAGTTTCGGATATTTGCGGCCGCTGCTCCATCCGGCTCCAGCTCATGGTGCTCAGAGTGTGCCAGAAAAAACTTATATATGGCTTCAGAATAAATTTAAAAAAAATGTTGCATTGTGGGAGGAAGTGGGATAAAATGGTGGACAAGTTATTATTAAGGCAGGGTGAGCTTGGTCTTTTTAGGTGAATACAGACATAATTTAGATGATAAAAGCAGGATAACTGTTCCTTCTAAATTCAGAGATTCCTTTGGTGACGGTTTGGTGATTACCAAAGGATTTGAAAACTGCCTTTTTGTTTTTACCAAAACGGACTGGCTTGAATTCTCCAGTCAAATCCAGAAATTACGCACCCTGAAGAAAGATGCCAGAACACTCTCGCGTTTTATTTTCGGCGGCGCCAGCGAGGATGCCATCGACAAACAGGGAAGAGTAATGGTTCCTTCCTCTTTAAGGGATTGGGGCCAAATAAAAAAAGAAGTAGTTATTATCGGCGTTAGCAATAGGCTTGAAGTTTGGAGTGAAGCCAACTGGGACAAGGTTGAGAATGAAGCAGCCGCTTCCTATTCAGAGATTGCTGAAGAATTAGCCGATTTAGGTTTTTGAGGTTTGTACGTTGAAAACGGAATATGATCACAAAAGTGTTTTGCTGGCTGAGGTATTGCAGCAACTTATTCGCAGCAAGGGCGGTACCTTTGTGGACTGTACTTTAGGCGGGGCAGGTCATGCAAGGGCAATTTTAGAGAATACTGAAGCCGGAGGTTTTTTAATCGGAATCGAAAAAGACATCGCAGCACTAAACGCAGCAAAGATTAAATTAAAAAACTTCAGCCAGCAAATTTTGTTAATCAAGGGCGATTTCAAAGATTTGGACGCCCTATTGCAGGATAAAGTAGAATCTGTCGACGGGTTTCTTTTTGACTTGGGAGTCAGCTCGATGCAGCTGGATATTGCCGGTAGGGGATTTAGCTACCAGCATGATGCTCCACTTGATATGCGGATGGATGCCTCCCAGAAACTCAGTGCTTACGATGTAGTAAACACTTATTCCCAAGCGGACTTAACCAAGACTATTCGCCAATACTCAGAGGAAAAGTGGGCCTCCAGAATAGCGGCTTTTATAGTCAAAGTCAGGGAGCGCCAGCCGGTTGAAACAACCGGCCGCCTTGTTGAGATTATTAAAGACGCCATTCCGGCCAGTGCCAGGCGGCGTGGCGGCCATCCGGCTAAAAGAACTTTTCAAGCTCTGCGGATTGAAGTAAATGACGAGTTAAAAGCGTTGGAAAGCGCGCTTTGGCAGACTCCAAAATGGCTAAAGAGCGGCGGCAGAATTGTGGTCATATCCTATCATTCACTGGAAGACAGGCTCGTTAAAAGAACTTTTCGGAAGTTAGCCGAAGAGCCGGAACCTTCAGTGAAGGTGATTACCAGAAAACCGGTAGTACCGGGTGACAAAGAAATAGAAGAGAATCCCCGCGCCAGAAGCGCGAAGTTAAGAGTAGCAGAAAAGGTCAATTGACAATTTTCAATTTACAATTATCAATCAGTTGATTGTACATTGAAGATTATAGATTGAAGATTGTACTAGGATTTGGAGCAGGATATGCAGCACGCTTTGAAGTTAAGAGAACCAGTTTTTAAGCCGAGAGTCGTCGGCAAAAATCGCCAAAAACCGGCCGCCAAAAGCCGTGGTGTTTTTAACATCATCATGCTGATAGCTATCGCTTGCTTTTCTATTGCTTTGGCAAGGGTTGTCCAGTATGCTCTCTATAACCAGTATGCGCTGGAAAATGAGCAGTTTAAGCAAAGGATTGCTTCGGCGAGGCAGATTTCCGAAGAGCTTTCCGGCCGGAAACTCACCTTGGAATCACCGCAAAGAATTCAAGCTTTTGCTACCGGACGACTAAAGATGATTAAGCCAGAAAGCATCCGCTACATAGTATATAAACAACCGGAAGCCCCGAAATTGGCTTACGTCAGAAAATAATATGAATGGCCAATTTAAAACGACATTCTAAACGATTATTAATCCCTCTTTGGTTTGCCATCCTGTTTTTCGTCATAATCATTGTTAAATTAGGCTATGTTCAGCTTGTTAAGCATAATGATTATTCTAGGCAGGCTAACAGCCAAAGGCAGCGCGATGAGCGTCTTCTGGCCAAAAGAGGCAATATTTTTGACGCAAATGGCGAGAAGCTGGCCGTTACAATAGAGAAAGAAACCGTTTTTGCCACTCCCTATTTAATTAAGAATCCGACTCTTACGGCTCAAAAGCTGGCGACGATTCTCAAGATGCCGTCAGCCGCTATTCATTCAAAACTAACCAAGCCGAAAGGTTTTGTTTTTCTAAAGCGCAAGGTCGGAAAAGCTACGGCTGATAAGGTACGCAAATTAAAGATCGAAGGGCTCGGTCTTTATAAGGAAAACGAGCGCTATTATCCTTCGGGCCGGCTTGCCTCTCAATTAGTCGGCATAGTCGGTCTTGATAACGAAGGCTTGTCAGGTCTGGAAATGAAATATGACAAGTTCTTAAAAGGCCGCTACGGACGCTTGAAAGACGAGCGGGATGCTTTCGGCCAGACCATTCCCGGCACTAAAGGCCTGTATTTGAAACCGAAAGACGGCAACTCCCTGGTTTTGACTTTAAATAGGGACATTCAGTACAAAGCCCAGTTGGAGCTGAAGAACGCCATAAAAGAATGGGAGGCGGCCTCCGGCAGCGTTGTCGTCTTGAATCCCCAAAACGGAGAAATTCTAGCTATGACCAGCGTTCCCGACTTCGATTTGAACAAGTTCAGCAAGGCCGGTAAGGAATCGCAAAAAAACCAGCCGGTTGTCAGCGTTTATGAGCCGGGCTCAACTTTGAAAATTATCGCAGCAACGGCGGCCGTTGAAGAGAAGATTTATACACGCGAGTCGTCTTTTTATTTACCGCCCACCTTAAATGTGGCCGGTAAAAATATCGGCGAGGCCCATAGGCACGAAGCGGTAAATTACACGTTGGCTCAAATAATATCCGAATCCAGCAATGTCGGTATCTCCAAGGTGGGTTTGGCGGTGGGCAAGCAGAGACTGTATAAATACTTCAAGAGTTTTGGATTACTGGAAAATACCGGGATTGATTATCCGGGCGAGGTTTCCGGTTTTGTTCCCAAGCCTAAGCATTGGTACGGGCCGACTATTGCTACGGTGGCTTTTGGCCAGGGAATTGCCGTGAGTCCTTTGCAGCTGGCCAGAGCCTATTCGGTTGTTGCCAATGGCGGCTGGCTATACAGGCCTTATATCGTTAAGAAAATCGTATCTTCGTCAAAGAAAACCGTTAAAACTACAAGGCCCGAAAGGCTGCGGCGGGTAATGAGCCAAAAGGCGGCCTTTGAAGGTACTTTAATGCTCGAAAAAGTAGTAAGCGACGGAACCGGCGCGGCGGCCGCCGTTAAAGGCTACGCGGTTGCCGGCAAAACCGGAACAGCCCAAAAGGCTAACGTGGGCGTAAAAGGCTATGGTAAAAGCTACATAAGCTCGTTTATCGGATTTGCGCCGGCTGAAAATGCCAAGGTGTTGGTGCTGGTGGTGGTAGACTCGCCCAAAAAGGCTATTTACGGCAGCCAAGTAGCTGCCCCGGCTTTTAAAAACATCATGGAATTCGCTCTTCACGAACTAAAAATCCCTCCCCAATAATAGATTCCCTCGGGGTCCGCGCCACCCCTTGGGAAAGACCTCATTTAGCTGGGGAATGTGTTAAAATAGCAGTCGGAGGATAATCTGAATAATGATGAAACTTTCGCAAGTATTAAAGGATATTGCTCATATTTCCCAGGATATTGATTGCCCGGTTAAGGGACTGGCTTACGACTCCAGGCAGGTTAAAGAGGGCTATTTATTTGTGGCCATAAAAGGCTTTAAGCAGGATGGCCACCTTTTTCTTAATCAAGCTAAAAGCCAGGGAGCTTGCACCGCCGTAGTTGAAAATATCGATAGTTCAATTGATTTGCCGCAGGTTAAAGTGGTCAATACAAGGCTTGTTCTGGCTGAGGCCGCCGCTAATTTCTACAATCATCCGACCGCCGATCTAAATCTTATAGGCGTAACCGGCACTAACGGGAAAACTACAATTACTTATATTCTGGAAAGTATTTTTAAGGCCGCCGGTCAAAAAACCGGTATCGTAGGCACTATCGATTGCCGGGTGGGTGATAAATCATATCCTATTAGCCGTACGACGCCCGAGTCGGTTGACCTCCAGAAACTTTTTGCTGAAATGAGAGAAACCTCCGTTAAAACGGCGGTTATGGAGGTATCGTCCCATGCCTGTGAGCTTCACCGGATTGACGGTTGCCGGTTTAACCAGACGATTTTCACTAACCTAACTCAGGACCATTTCGACTTTCATAAGAACTTTGAAGATTATTTTGCCGCCAAGCGGCGGCTTTTTGAGATTAATGACAAAGCCTTGCATGTCATTAATCTCGATAATAAGTATGGCCAAGCATTAGCCGGGCTGGGGAAAAATATTAAGACTTATAGCTTGAGCAAAGATGCCGATTTCAGGGCCGGCGAGATAGTAATAGGCGACCTTTCGAGCCGCTTCAATATTTATTTCGGGGGCCGCACGTATGAATTCGAATTGATGCTGGGTGGGCTCTTTAATATTTATAATACTTTGGCGGCGGTAACTTCGGCGGTAAGTGCGGGCGTAGAGCCGGAGGTTATCCAGCACGGGCTTTTTAATTTAAAAGCGGTTCCGGGGCGTTTTGAAATAGTGCGGGCGAAAAATAAAGGTTTTAAGATAATTATCGACTACGCCCACACTCCCGATGGGCTTGAGAATCTGCTTAAGGCCGCCAGGCAGATAACGGCCGGAAAACTGATAACGGTATTCGGCTGTGGCGGCGAGCGCGATAAGGGCAAACGGCCGAAAATGGGGAAAATCGCTTCGAGCTTTTCCGATATGGCGATTGTGACTTCCGATAATCCGAGGAGCGAAGATCCCGATACTATAATGGCCGAAATTACCAGGGGAAACGATTGGTTTGCAACCGAAGCCGACCGCAAAGAAGCGATTCAGGCGGCTTTGAGTATGGCCGGGGAGCAGGATACGGTCGTAATTGCCGGCAAAGGCCATGAAACCACCCAAGAGATAAACGGCGAGCACCTACCATTCAGCGACAGGGAAGTAGTGAAAGAGATTTTGGAGTAGGGGCAGACCCCTGTGTCTGCCCTAAAGACAATGCAAAATGATCGAATTAACAATTGATGAAATCCTAAAATCTACCGGCGGTTCTTTGGTTAACGGCTCGGAAGAGAAAAGAATCAGCGGCATAAGCATAGATAGCCGCACCATAAAGCCGGGCGAGCTTTTCATCGCTTTAAACGGCGAAAACCATAAGGGCGCTGATTTTATCGAAGAAGCTCTTAAAAAAGGAGCAGTTGGCTATATAGTCGAGAATTCCCTCCAAGCTCTCCAGGACATTGCCCATCATATTCTCCAGCGAGTTAAGCCAAAGGTTATCGGTATTACCGGCAGTACCGGCAAAACCAGCGTAAAGGATATGCTGTCTTCCGTTCTTTCACAAAAGTATGAAGTTATTGCCTCGCAAGCAAATTACAATAACGAGGTCGGCTTGCCGTTAACACTCCTTAGGCTTAAACCCTCAACCGAGATTGTTATTCTCGAGATGGCGATGCGCGGCTTTGGCCAGATAGAGGCTCTTTGCAAAATTGCACCGCCTGATCTGGCGGCTATAACAAATATCGGCCAGTCACATATCGAGTTATTGCAATCAAACGAGAACGTGATAAAGGCTAAATCGGAAATCATCGAAGGCCTAAAAGAGAACGGTACACTCTTCTTAAATGCTGATGATAAAACTACGAAAATATTGCTAGAGAGGCGTGGAGATGTAATTACATTTGGCTCAGATAAAAAGGCGGATGTTTATTTTGCCAACCCTTCATTTGATGACCTGGCCAGGCCCACATTCGAATTAACAATCGACAATCGACAATCGACAATCGGCAATCCCATAAGCCTGCCGATTCCCGGTACTCACCACGTTATCAATGCTTGTTGCGCGGCCGCTATAGCCATAGAGCTGGGATTGAATAGAGAAATGATAAAAAAAGGACTTGAAAACGTTAAGCTTAGTCCCGGCCGCCTGGATATAAGCCAAACCGGCGGCCTCACTGTAATAAATGACTCTTATAACGCTTCTCCCTCCTCGATGCGGGCGGCCTTGGAAGTTCTAGATGGCGTCAAGGCTGAAGGTAAAGTGGCTGTTTTGGGGGACATGCGTGAATTAGGAAATATCGCCGAGGAAGAACACCTTAAGCTTGGCCGCAAAGTAGCTGCCTCGGGTATTGATAAGTTACTGACTGTAGGGGATTTAGGCGAAGTAATCGCCAAGGGGGCATTGCAAGCAGGCATGCCAAAGGAGGCAGTAAGCTCTTTCCGGGACAGCGCCCGGCTCGAAGAAGAAATAATTAGCTATCTAGCAGCCGGCAATGCTATACTTATCAAAGCATCAAGAGCACTTAAACTAGAAACAATAGCTCATTATTTGCAGAAACATTGGCCGAAAAAGAGGTAGCATGCTTATTAGATTTCCTACCTATGAAGTTTTCATAACGGCTCTGCTTGCCCTGCTTTTAACCGGTTTATTAACTCCCATTTGGGTTCGTTTTCAAAGAAGCAAAAACGTCGGCCAGATAGTAAGGACCGACGGGCCGGCCGAGCACTTGCAAAAACAGGGAACTCCCACTATGGGGGGACTTTTGATAGTCCTCTCGGTCATTCTTATTTATTTCCTGATGATGGGCAGCGGGCGCTACACCTACCGGGGAATTCTGGCATTGGGCATAGTTTTGGCCACCGGTTTCATTGGTTTTATAGACGACATTAAAAAAGTAATGAATGCCCGTTCTCTGGGACTCAAGGCCAAGTACAAGCTCCTTTGGCTGCTGGTTGTGGCCCTGTTCTTCGGCTATTTTATAGTATCCGACGTAAGTTTATTTACGACGATTTCTATTCCTTTTAGTAATACCTCGATTGATCTAGGCTGGCTGTATTTACCGTTCTTGTTTCTAATCATTGCCGGTGCTACCAACTCCGTGAATTTAACTGACGGTTTGGATGGTTTGGCAGCCGGAACGGCGACCATTGTCATGATGGCTTTTGCCGGCATAGCTTTTCGGCAAGGGCGCCTGGACCTGGCGGTTTTTGCCGCCGCCGTTGCCGGGAGCTGTATCGGTTTTCTGTGGTACAACGCCTATCCGGCACATATATTTATGGGCGATACCGGCTCTTTTGCGCTTGGAGGAGCTATTGCGGCGATGGCTATATTAACCAAGACCGAGCTCTTTTTGGTTATAATCGGCGGCATTTACGTTATCGAATCGGTTTCGGTAATCTTACAAGTATTGGTTTTTCGTTATTTCAAAAAACGTCTTTTTAAAATGGCTCCGATTCATCATCATTTCGAAATACTGGGTTGGTCGGAAACGACTATTATGGTGCGTTTTTGGATAATCTCCGGCCTGCTTTCGGGTGCCGGTTTTGCTCTTTACTTTATGAGCGTTCGCTAAGGATATTGGGATGCTTACACTTTCTTCAAAAAAACTGCTGGTGGTAGGCTTAGGCAAAAGCGGCCAAGCCGTAGCTAAAAGAGCAGCAGACTTAGGAGCCGACGTCTGTACTTATGAGGATACGCCAGGCACTAGTCACCAGGCACCAGGCACTGATTTTGATTTAGTTGTCACCTCGCCCGGCATTCGTTTCAATCATCCGGTTTTGAGGCTCTCAGCCAAGGAGGGTTGGCCGGTTATAAGCGAAGTGGAATTTGCTTACCAGCTTCTTGAACCAGGGTTTATTATCGGCATCACCGGCACCAACGGCAAAACGACGGTAGTCGAGATGCTAAGCCATTTCTTTAAACTTAGCGGCAAACCTTATACTTTAGCGGGAAACGTCGGCACCCCGTTAAGCGCTTTCGAAGAAATAAAAGGCCCTTTGATCTTAGAGCTAAGCAGTTTTCAGTTACATTTTATCGACAAGTTCAGGGCGAATATCGGGGCAATTCTAAACGTAACGGAAGACCACCTGGATTGGCACTGCTGCATGGGGCAGTATTTGAAGGATAAATTAAGGCTTTTTGAAAATCAGCAACAAGGTGATGTGGCTATTGTTAATGGTGACGACGCCTATCTGGGCGAGCAAAGCTTACCCGAAAGAGCTTTAACTTTCAGCGTTAAAGGGCTGGCCGATTTTTATTTAAAGGACGGCTATTTGAGGGTCGGTAATGAGAAAATTGCGGCCTCTGACGAGCTACGGCTTAAGGGTTCTCATAACATAGCCAATGCTTTAGCGGCGGCTGCTTGCGCCAAAGAAGCCGGTTTGGATTTGGATCTAATCCGGGAAGGCCTTCAGACCTTCGAGGGCTTAAAGCACCGACTGCAACTCGTTGGCATTAAGAATGAAGTAAGTTTTTATAATGACTCGAAATCCACCAATCCCGACTCTACCTACAAGGCAATAGAATCCTTCAAGGCGCCGTTGATACTCATTATTGGAGGCCGTAACAAGGGTAATAATTTCGCTATGATGAAAAAATATTTGGACAATCCGGTAAAAGAGCTGGTGCTTTACGGTGAAGCGGCTTTTGAAATAAAAGAACAGGTAGGTGCAGGTCATATCAGTCAAGCGGTTGAAGAAGCAGTGGCTGAAGCCGCTCGTCTATCAAAAAGCGGCGATACCGTTTTATTTTCGCCCGGCTGCGCCAGTTTCGATTTATTCGATAACTATGCTCAGCGCGGCGATGCCTTTGTAAAAGCAGTTGAGTGCCTATGAAAAAAGCCACTAATCGCCAACCACCAATCGCCAATCGCCAATACTACTGGATAATCGGCTTGACGACCGTGATTGTATTCTTCGGCTTGACGATGGTGACCAGCGCTTCTCAAATAATCGCTTATTCCAAATATAAAGACAGTTTGTACTTTTTCAAGAAACAAGCTCTCTATGCTGTCTTGGGGGCGGGTTTGTTTTGGCTGGCCAGCCGGCTTGATTACCGGAAACTGCGCCAAGCCAGCTGGCCCTTGGCTATTTCTTGTATTGCTTTGCTGGTTATGGTATTTATACCTACTATAGGGCATAGTGCCGGCGGCTCGACCCGCTGGATACCGCTTGGCTTGTTTAACTTACAGCCTTCGGAGCTGGCCAAATTAGGCGCGGTTTTATTAACGGTCTATTTATTAGACAGCCGCAAGCAGCAATTAAAAGACATAAATAGTTTGACTCCCTTTTTAGTAATCGTTTTAATGGCTATACTGGTTATAGCTCAGCCGGATATGGGAACCACTATTTTGCTTATGGGTGCGGCTTTTGTAACGCTGTTTATGGGCGGATTACCCGGGCGCTATCTTTCAGGTATAAGCGTTTTTGGGGCTTTTTCTTTCGCAGGGCTGATTTTTATCGAGCCTTACCGTTTTCAGCGGCTGATTTCATTTTTGCGGCCCCAGGACCATATTAAAGAGGGTGGTTTTCAGATAATCCAGTCCTTAATCGCGATGGGCTCGGGCGGTATTGTCGGGGTAGGGCTGGCCATGAGCAAGCAAAAGTTTTTCTTTTTGCCCGCGGCCTATACCGACTTTATTTTAGCGATAATAGGGGAAGAGCTGGGGTTTCTTGGCACCTTGGGAGTGGCTGTAGGCTTTGTATTGCTGGCAATATGCGGATTTTCAATAGCTTATAATGCTAAGGACAGTTATGGCCGTCTGCTGGCTGCCGGATTGACGGTGATGATAATAATCCAGGCTCTTGTTAATATGGGGGCGGTCGCCGGATTATTGCCAGTTACCGGGGTTCCTTTGCCCTTGATAAGTTTTGGCGGTAGCTCGATGCTGGTCACCATGTTTGCCCTTGGCACAATAGCATCAGTAGCCAGAAGTGAAGCGTAAAACGTATGGGAGGTAATTAATGCGAGTAGTTATAGCGGGCGGCGGTACGGCCGGGCATATATATCCGGGGATTTCTATTGCCGATGAACTCAGTTTAGAGATGCCCGAAGCCGATATTATTTTTGCCGGCAATAAGGAAGGTTTGGAGGCGGAGCTTGTCGCTGAGGCCGGTTATGCTTTTGAGCCTATCGATGTTAAAGGCTTTAAAAGGTCATTTAGCCTGGCTAACTTTGGTGCCTTAATCAAAGCGGGCGCCGCGACGCAGCATTTAAGGCATTTTTACAAGAAATTTAAACCGGAGGCGGTTGTCGGCACTGGCGGCTACGTAAGCGCCCCCGCTGTTTTTGCCGCTTATACTTCGAAGATACCGACTCTTATTCATGAACAAAACGCTTATCCCGGCCTTGCCAATAAGATTTTGGCCCGATTCGTAGATACCGTTGCCACGTCATTTCCGAACGGTGAAGAAAGCTTTCCCAAGGCCAAACGAGTCGTATTCACCGGCAATCCCATCCGGCGCAAGATGATAGGAGCAGTTAAGGAAGTCGCCTTGGAAAATCTTAATCTTGATAAAGATAAAAAAACCTTGCTCATTTTCGGAGGTAGCCAGGGCGCCAAAAAAATCAACGATTGTGTTATTGAGGCTTATGAGAAGTTTAAAAGTATCGGTGATTTGCAAATAATTCACATAACCGGAAAAGAGCATTTTACGGAAATCTGTAAAACGATGCGGCGGTTGATAGATTTAAAAGAGGATAAGCTAAGATACCAGGCGCATCCCTATATAAGCAGTATAAACCAGGCTTACGGTGCGGCGGACCTGTGCATTTGCCGGGCCGGGGCAACGACGATTGCCGAACTCACTGCTCTTGGTGTGCCGGCGTTTTTGATTCCTTATCCGTATGCAACGGGTCAGCATCAGGAGAAAAATGCCCGGTTTTTAGAAAATCACGGGGCGGCCAAGGTGCTGCTTGATGAGGAATTGACGGCTGCTAGTTTATTTGAAAGTGCGAAATTGGCGTTCGACAGCAAGGCTTTGATAGAGATGAAAAACCATTCGCAGAAGCTTGGTAAGCCATTTGCGGCCAATGATTTGGCTAAATTGATTAGTGGTCTAAGTCACAAATTGAGAATTTAAAATAGAGCCTCGGGGTCTCCGCGCCACCCCTCGGCCGATATAGATTTATTATGAATACTTTAAAAAACATTCAGAAGGTACATTTCATAGGAGTTGGCGGGGCCGGGATGAGCGGGCTTGCCAAAGTGCTGCACCAAAAAGGATTGCAGGTGAGCGGCTCGGATATCAAGGAGTCCGGTAACACTCAGAATCTTGAAAAGCTTGGCGTAAAGGTAGTGGTGGGCCACTCTGTAACAAACATCGACAACACTGACGCTGTTGTTATCTCCTCAGCCATAAGACCGGATAATGTTGAGTTAAAAGAGGCCCGGAAGAAAGGTATCGATATTTACCAGCGGGCTCAGATGCTCGCCTTAGTTGCCAAAGGCAAAAAAGTTATCGCGATAAGCGGCACTCATGGCAAAACTACCACAACCTCAATGGCTTCACTTGTTTTCGAGCTTAACGGACTGGACCCTACTTTTTTGATAGGCGGCGAGCTGAATGACATTGGCTCCAATGCCAAGCACGGCCAAAGCGATTATTTTATTGCCGAAACTGATGAGAGTGACGGCTCTTTGCTTAATTTTGACCCTGACTGGCTGGTGGTTACTAATATCGAAGCCGACCACCTGGATTATTTCGGTACATTTGATAAGGTAGTTGAGCTTTTTAAGACTTTCTTGAATAAAATCAGGCCGGGCGGCAAAGCTATTGTATACGGTGAGCATCCTCATATCAAGAATTTAATTCCACAGTTGAACAATGAAATCATTACTTATGGAGCCTCTGAGGCAAACGATTATTACTACGCTGATTTTAAGCAAAAAGCTTTCGGCAGCACTTTTACTGTTTACAATAAGGGCAAAAAGCTGGGTGCGCTGGCCCTTAATGTTCCCGGTGAGCACAATGCCTTAAATTCATTGGCGGCTCTAATTTTAGGCACTGAAGCGGGACTAAGCTTTAGGCAGATAAAAAAGGCTTTAGGTACTTTTTCCGGCGTTAAAAGGCGTTTTCAGCTTATTGGCAAAACCCGGCAGGCGTCGATTTATGATGATTACGCCCATCATCCGACTGAAGTTGCCGCCACCCTAAAAGCGGTTGCCAGCGAAAAAAACGGGCGTTTGGTTTGTGTTTTTCAGCCTCACCGTTATTCGAGGACCAGTTTTTTGGCCGGTGAATTTGGCCCTTCATTCGCGAATGCCGATTTGGTGATAATTACCGATGTTTATTCGGCCGGTGAAAACCCGCTTCCCGGCGTAAGCGGAAAGCTGATTGCCGATGCCATCCTGAGTACCGAAGGCCAGAAAAACCTGGCTTATTTACCTAGCCTGAGTGATGTTGTTTCCTTTTTGGAAAAAGAAATCAGCGCCGGCGATATAGTCATCACTATGGGGGCTGGAGACATATCAACAGTCGGACAACGATTATTGGCATAATATGTAGGGGCGGACCCCTGTGTCCGCCCAATGAATATGAGCAATATTTTTAAACAAGCCTATGATTTCCTAAAGCCTAAATTAGAAGGCGCGCTCTTGCTGGATGAGCCTCTTTTTAAGTACACCACCCTGCGGATAGGTGGAAACGCCGCCTTATATGCCTGCGCTGACAGTCTAAGCGATTTGAAAATATTGCTAAATTATTCTGCCGCAAACGGCGTGGATTATTTAATAATCGGCAGGGGAGCCAATCTGCTTATTTCCGATAAGGGTTTCGGCGGATTAGTGATTCACCTGGGCCGTGATTTTAATCACTTAAGAGTTGATGCGCCTAAAGGTACAATTACCGCCGGAGCGGCTGTTTCCTTAGCCAGAGTATTGCAAGAAGCCTACGCGCACTCGCTGGAGGGCTTAAGCTTTGCCGCCGGCATTCCGGCAACGGTTGGCGGTGCGGTTAATTCCAATGCCGGCGCTTTCGGCTCGAGCATCGGGGAGCTGCTGCTAAATTTAAATGTTCTTAAGGATGGTGCTATAAATCATTACGAGCGGCCTTTCCAAACAAGCTATCGTCGAGGGCCTCTTGCCGAAGACGAAGTCCTGATAGAGGCGGTTTTCCAGCTTAAATCCGGCGAGCAAATGATTATCAAAGCCCAAACCGAGCGTTTTTTTAAGAAGCGCAAGCAAACCCAGCCTTTAAATTATCCCAATTGTGGCTCAGTTTTTAGGAATCCCTCAAAAGAACAAAGTGCGGCGGAGCTGATTGATAAGAGCGGTCTTAAAGGAAGAAGCCATGGTGGCGCAATGATTTCCGAGCAGCATGCCAATTTTATTGTCAACAAAGGGAATGCTAAAGCGGCTGATGTTTATGCTCTTCTGAAGATGGCCCGGCAAACGGTCCAAAAAGAGCATGGAGTCTTGCTTCAACCGGAAATCAAGCTAATTGGGGAATTTGATGGCTAGCAAGATTGTCGGCCTAAAAGAGAAGCGCAGCAAGAAAATTGCTCAGGTTAAGTATGCCCGCCGTAAGCGGATAATAATTATCGTATCAAGTTTTACCGCTATTGTTTTAGCGGTTTACCTGCTCTATAACTCCAGTTTTTTTAATGTCCGAGAAATTGAAGTCCGGGGCAACAACAACTTAACAGACCAGTATGTTATTGAAAACTCCGGAATCAAGCGGGATGATACTCTATTTGATTTGCCTTTTACCAAAATCAAGGCCCGGCTACAGAAACTTAACTGGGTCGATAAGGCCAAGGTTCTGCGGGATTGGCCCGACAGCATTATTTTGGAAATTCGCGAACGATTGCCCATAGCCTACATAGAAAACGATAAGGGCCGTTTTTTAGTTGACGGGGCCGGTTTTGTCATCGACAAGCTCTCAAGCCTAAAAGCTGGCGTGCGGTTGCCTAAAATCGGTGAGCTGCCTCTTAAGGAGATCAAGGTTGGCGACAGCATAAAAAGCAGCACCGCTAAAAATGCTTTAAATGCGTATGCGGGTCTCGACGATAAATTAAGGAAAAAAGTTCACAGCATTACCGCCAGAAGCGTAGAAGAACTATATTTTATCGTTGAGGGAGTTGAAATTATTTACGGAAAAGCTGAACAAATCTCTCTTAAAAACAAGGTCATAAAAACAATCCTCAAAGAAAAGAAAGAGAATATCTCCACCTTGGATATCCGCATCCCCGAAAAACCAGTCGTCCGAGTTCTTGGCAAATAAGACCTCGGGAACCAAAGACCACCCCTCGGCCGTCATTGCGAGGAGCCCCGAAGGGGCGACGTGGCAATCTCTATACCGGCATCTAAGCTCAATATTTTAATTACTTCACCTTCGATTACCGCTATAGTGGGGGTTTTTTCAGGATTTTTTGGCAGGGAAGCGCTGCCGGGGTTTAGGAAAATTGTGTTTTTATACTGCTCTATTCCGTAGACGTGTGTGTGGCCGCTGATTATGATATCGGGCTTGTATTTATCGGCCAGCTCTTCGTTGGAAAATTTATCGCCATGATGAATTAAAATGCTCAAATCCTCGATTACCGTCTCGGTTACCAATGAAGTAATCGGATACTGAAGGGCCAGTTGGTCGACATCGCTGTCGCAATTGCCCCGGGCAAAAATCAAAGGAACAGGGGAGTCATTAAGCATTTCGGCGAGCCGTTTTCCGTTATACGAAGAGAGGATTGGATTGAAAACGCCGTGGTAAAGCACGTCGCCGCTGTGCAGAACAAAGCGGGCGCCCTCGAAGAGTTTTAGCGCTTTTTGCCAAGCCAGTGTATCTCCATGAGTATCCGAAATAACTCCAATTTTCATAGTTAAAGATTAACAAAATTCATCAGCACTTCAAAATTTGCTTGACAACCGAACATGTGTTTGTTATAGTATTAGCCTAGTGTCTGTTAATATTAATCATGTGTTTACCGATATAAATAAAGGAAAAGTATGGCAATAGCAATGAAAAAAGAAGAAAAATATATTAAAGATTTAAAAAAATGTGCCGGCAAGTATGTTGCTGAAGTTGATCACAAGATAATAGCTTGCGGCAAAACTATTAAAGAAGTGCAGCAAAAAGCGCGGAAGAAAAATATAAAAAATCCCCTGATTTACGGAGTCCCTAAAGCTACAAAGGGTCACCTATTCTTTTAAATGCCAATTGAAATACCTTACCAAAGATGGCTAGATGGTATTAAACGGCCAATAATCGATGTAGAACTAAAACTTCCGAATAATAAACCACATAGAACAATTGCATTAGTTGATTCGGGTGCTGATTCCTGTGTTTTTGATATTGAGATTTTCGAAGTACTTGGTGTTAACATAGACGAGTATCCAACCAGGAGATCGATTGCAGCTGGTGGTAACAGATTTAATTCAGTAGAAATACCAGTAACTATTAAGTTTAACAACACTGAAATTGAGGCTAGAGCTAATTGTTGTTCATTTAAAGATGAAGATGGTAATTTTATCGGAATGAATCTACTGGGCCGCGACGACTTCTTCAAGCACTTCAAGATAACGTTCGATGAAAAGAAAAAGCTTATGGTCTTTGAATAGGGACAAATGATGACAAACTTTGTCTCCATTTGTCTTTATTGCTAGTCATTGTAGAATTTCCCCGCGGCAGGCGAAGGCCTAATTGTATATTACAGAATGATATAATTTTGTTGCCATAGGAATATGTGAGGGAATAAATGAAACAAGGCTTTGTTATTATGCCAATTGGTTATTCTGATTTAGATAAAGTTTATCGTGAAGCAATAGTTCCTGCATTGCAAGCTTGTAATATTGAGCCAAAGAGGGTTGACAAGCACACCGAAGGTCAAATATTAAAGAGTGAAATTATTGGTTTTATAAAATCTGCGGATATTATTATTGGCGATCTGACAAATGAAAGGCCAAATTGTTACTTAGAAATTGGGTACACAATGGGGTTGGATAAATATCCAAATCTTATTCTAACTTGCAATGAAGACCATAATGTTGATAGTCCTAACTATAAACCAGGCGGTCCTAAAGTGCATTTTGATTTAGCTGGTTATGATATTTTATGGCGAAACCCGAGTGATTTGAAAAATTATAAACAAGAGCTTGAAAGGAAAATAAAGCATCGACTTAGTGTTATTCCATTGAATCAAGCGGAAGTTTCATTTTGGCAAGACGAATGGGTTTCGGGAAATCATCAGAAAGCAATTCTGGGTTTAGAAAATGCTGGTATAAAAGGTTTTTTCGAAATTGCTATAAAAATACCTAACACGCAATTGGATGTTAGTCAGCAGTCCCTTTTATCGGCAGCTCGTGAAGAAACTGAAATTCATAGATCAGGTTGGCCAATTGCTCCAGTAATAGATGCAAGCGATTCAGCACCTAGAGCAATGAAAAATGGAATTTTTGCTGAAATAGTTAGTCGCAATGGTTATGATTATTGGTTTCTTCGGAAAGACGGGGCTTTTTATTCGCTTAGAAGTTTGCCTGAAGATAGAGAGCATGATGATACAATATTTGAGAATATTCGTATTAATGAGGTTACAGAAAGTTTGCTGTTTGCACATAGTCTATATTCTGGATTCGGAATGCCTTCAAATAGTAATTTAGTAATTGGTATTAATTACGGTGGATTAATAGGTAGAATTATTAAAGGTGCATATTTGCATAGAAAGGCTTCTGCGCAAAATGAGTACGATTGTATTTTTAAAGTAACACCGAATGAAATAGAAACAAATCTAGCTGGTCTTGTATATAATGTTATTGAACCATTCTTAATAATATTTGACTTCTATAGGATTGATAAGCAGGTTCTTGAAAGAACGGTTAATGATTTCAAAAACAGAATCAATACTTTTAGAAATATCCAACCGCTGAGCAACTAAGCGTTAGGTCCTTCGATATCCTCTTTAAAAGACAAATTAATAGTGACCAGAGATCCTCGCGTCGCTTTGCTCCTCAGGATGACAGGGGATGGAGATTGCCACGTCGCTTTGCAAAATGGAAGGGCTCCTCACAATGACGAGTGGAATCACAGGAGCTAAAGGGCGCGTTCGCCAGTTTCCCGGGAAACTGTTCGCAGTACCAATTATGATCTTCTACACGCTGACAAAATAATTAAAGGTTTCCTTGTCTTTACCGAAGTAATTGTTGAGGAGCATCATGAAAAAAATCGATAGCTCAAAGATAGTTATTTTAATAGCCGGAATATTAATAGGCAGCACATTAGTGGCGCCTATTGAAGCTAAAGTGGCCACTATAACGAGCAAATGGCTCAAGAAATATTACTATTCCAAAAAACAGATTAAAAAGAGCTATTTGACAAAGAGTCAAGCAAGCAAGAGATTCTATAGTAAGAATTACATTAATAATCTGATCGCCGGTTATTTAACGTCTTCTTCGGCCGCCGGCACTTACTTGAAGCAATCGGATGCTTCCAGCAATTATCTTGCTAAATCGGGCGGAACATTAACGGGTGGTTTAACCTCTCCCAGCTATTCGTTTTCCAGTGCTCAAACAAAAACAGTGATTATCCCCGGAATAGCTTTTCAGCCGGAACCAAATTTGACGTTAGCTATCGGTTTTAATGGAAGGTCGATTTCTAAGGCCGGCGGTACGGCAAGCAAAGTTTTTGCTACGCTAAGTCTTCCTGACGGCGCTGTTATTAAGAATGTGAGATTCTATGTTAGAGACGATTCTGCAAACAATATTACAAACGCGACAATAGCTGAAGATGACTTGGATAGTGCCATGACTGGCTATTGGAGCCCTTATGCTAATACTTCGTCAATAACCGGTTATGGGAATGTAGCAATGAACAATATCACTGGCTTCATAGTTGACAATAGCGCTTATTTATACTCCCTGACGGCTGTTTTTCCGGCAGCCGATGCTGCCGACACCGACTTAGAGCTTAAAGCGGTAGCAGTTGATTACCAAATATCAAACTTGTAGAGGAGTTTTGGCTATAGGCCATCGGCCATCGGCTATATTTGGGCTCTGCCTTTGCCTATTTGAGTAGCTTCTTTAATCTTCATTTGGACGAATTGGCGGGCTTCTTTTATTGCTTCAAGCTCATCATAGCCCTTGGCTAAAAAGGCGGCAATGGCGGCGGAAAACAGGCAGCCGGTTCCCCGGACGTTTTTGTCGAGCCATTCATTCTTAAGAATGGTGGTATTTACTCCGTCAAAAATAAGGTCTTGTACGGTTTCTTTATCGAACCGGTGGTGCCCGCCTTTAATGACAACCCACTTCGGACCCAAGTCATTTATTATAGAGGCCGCTTTTTCAGCCGCCTCCAGGCTTTCTATCTTAATGCCTGAAATTATTTCCGCTTCGTCAACGTTCGGCGTTATGATTAAAGAAATAGGCAGCAAATCGTCAATCAAGGCTTGTTGGCCCTCGGTCGACAATAATTGCATGCCGCTGGTAGCCCTAAAGACCGGGTCTAAAACAAGCTCCTTTTTTTCAAGGCTAAGAAGCGGCTCTTTAATTACGGAAATATTGTCTTTCGTAGAGAGGGCGCCGACTTTTATTACGCCCGGGAGCATATCCTTGAAAAGAACCTCCAGTTGCATTTTAAAGCTGTCGGCAGGCGGCGTAAAAACATCGAATACGGCGGCGGAGTTTTGGGCGGTTATGGCGCTGGCTGCGCTTAAGCCATAGACGCCAAGCTCATTGAATACTTTTAAATCAGCCGTAATGCCGGCGCCGGAGCTCGGGTCAAAACCGCCGATGGTTAAAACTAAGGGTTTAGACAAAATGTTCATAGCCTCTTTCCCAACGTATAGAATTACCCTTAATATCAATAACTTCAACTTTTTTAGTTTTTGTGATTTCACCAATTAAGGTTAGAGGCCATTTTTTTCGGGCAAAACTGTCGATTAGTTTTTTGGCCGTATTCTCATCGGCCGTGAAAATAAGCTCGTAATCCTCGCCGCCGCTTAAGGCATTCTCAAGCGTGGCCTTTCCATCAACCGGCACATTGTCGGCATGGATGCGGCCGCCGACACCGCTGGCTTCACAAATATGCTGGCAATCGCTGACAAGGCCGTCACTTATATCTATAGCGGTTTTAACTCCTAAACGGGCCGCTTCAGCGCCTTGTTTTACTCTTGCCTCCGGCCTCAGATTATAGCCAGCGGCAGCGGCAGCTCCAAGACGGCCGGTTACTAAAATCTTGTCGCCGGGCTTAGCGCTGTTTCTGGTTAAAAGGCGGTTTTTGGCTGCTTGGCCGATTAAAGAAATACTTATTACTAACTGTTTTGAAGAGGCTAGGTCGCCACCGGCAATCGTGACTGAGTATAGTTTGGCAGCTTCGGAAAGGCCTTGATAAAACTTTGTAATAAAAGAAAGGCCGATTTTGGGAGGCAGGCCCAAAGATACCGTGGCATACATCGGAAGCCCGCCCATGGCGGCAATATCGCTTATATTTACGACAAGAGATTTAAAGCCCAGGTCGGCGGGGCTTATGCTATCCAGCCTAAAATGAACATTTTCTATTAGAGAGTCAGTTGTAAAAAGGGTAAGGAGGTTTGGTTTTAGTTGAAAAGCGGCGGCATCATCGCCTATGGGAATGGCTAATTTGGCTTGCTTAACCCACTTCTTGATTTTTTCGATAAGTTCGAATTCTTTGAGATTGTCTACAGGCATTTGCCGATATCTTCGCGGCCCAAATATTCGGAGATTAGCTTCATGGAGCAGAAAGAGCCGCACATAGTACAAGTTTCATTAGCCTGCTTGTCTTTAAAATATTTGTGGGCCTTATCCGGGTCGATGGCCAGTTTTTCCTGGGCTTTCCAATCTAGGTTTTTCCGGGCCTGGCTCATCGAAAGGTCCCAGTCGGCTGCTTGAGGAATTTGTTTTACAATGTCGGCGGCATGAGCAGCGATGCGGGCCGCCATAACGCCATCCTTGACGTCGGACAGTTCAGGGAGGCCCAAGTGCTCGGCCGGCGTTACGTAACACAAGAAATCGGCGCCGGCCGAAGCGGCAATGGCGCCGCCGATGGCGGCGGTAATATGGTCATAGCCGGGAGCGACATCGGTGACTAAAGGCCCCAAAACATAAAACGGAGCACTGCCAGTTAAGTGTTTCTGGATTTTGACGTTAGCTTCTATTTGGTTAAGCGGCATATGTCCCGGCCCCTCAACAATTACCTGCACTCCGGCATCGCGGCAGCGGTGGACAAGCTCTCCCAATATGGCCAATTCACTGAACTGGGCTTCATCGGAAGCATCGGCTAAAGCACCCGGCCTCATCCCATCACCTAAACTTAAGGTAACATCATAATCGAGGGCGATTTGCAGCAGGCGGTCGAAATTCTCGTAGTAGGGGTTTTCCGCGTCGTGCTCGAGCATCCAGCCCACCGTAAAAGCGCCGCCGCGGCTAACCACATCCATCACCCGCTCGCTTCTTAAAAGCGCTTCAACACTGCGGCGGTTAATGCCGCAGTGGATAGTCATGAAATCAACGCCTTCTTCGGCTTGGCCCTCAACTACTTTAAACATATTTTCGGAGGTCATTGACAATATAGAGCCAGATTTCTCCTTGGCCTCTACTGCCGCCTGGTATATGGGATCGGTGCCTACCGGCAAGCTGCTTTTGCTCAGGATTTCTTTGCGGATTTTAACAAGGTTAGGCCCGGTGCTTAAATCCATAATTGCATCAGCACCGGATTGAGAGGCAACACTTAATTTTGAGAGCTCAAAGGATATATCTTCCTGTTTTTCAGAGCTTCCGATATTAGCGTTAACTTTGGTTTTTAAGCCTTCACCAATGCCAACACCGCTTACACGGCGGCGGTTTTTGTTTTGGGGAATAACGATGCTTCCACTGCTAAGCTTAAAGGCTACCAGCTCTGTGTCCAGAGACTCTTTAACGGCTACTTCTTTGAGAGTTTTTGGAAATTGTCCCGATTTAACGCTTTGCAGAAGGTTCATTAATCAAATCCCTTGTTGCTTCCACCATGTCGTTTGCACCGGCGATAGCTGAAATTACGGCTACTGCATCGGCACCTGCCTCTAGAACACTAGCCATGTTTTCTTTAGTTATACCACCAATCGCTATGATTGGCACAGAAACATGTCTTTTTATTTCAGCAAGAGTTTTTAACCCAAAAGGCGGGGCAGCATCATCCTTGCTTGGTGTTTCGAAAACAGGCCCGGCTCCTATGTAATCGGCTCCTTTGGCCTGGGCCTCCAAGGCCTCATCCAGGCTTGTTGCCGAGAGTCCGATAATCTTGCCGGCCAGTTCATGGCGGGCTTTTTCTATATCTGCATCTTCCTGGCCCAGGTGCACTCCGTTGGCATCTATCTCTTTAGCTAAATCTACCCGGTCATTGATTATAAGAGTTGCACCGTAACGGTTGCATAACTTTTTCACTTCTTCAGCCTCTTTTACCATCTCAGCGAAGGCTTTATGTTTTTCGCGGTATTGGATTAAGCGGGCGCCGCCTTCCAGGGCCGCGTGGCACACGTCTATATGAGTGCGTCTTTTGTCTTCGGCTGTTATGACGTACAGACCATTGAAATTTCGAATTTCGAATTTCGAATTTCGAATTTTATTACTCCTACAATTAATTGACCGGTGCGGCGGTCAAAGACTCGATTTTTGCTCCTTCGCTTATGTTTTGAGGCGAAAGAGAAGCTACGGCATCGTAAAGCGAGGCATGGAAACTGCCTGGCATTGGCGAAACCGAAGCCGCTTTTTCTCCGGCAATGCCAAAGGCGGTCAGAGCGCCGGCGGCTGCTTGCAATGAGTCTTTTTGAACGGCGGCAAAGGCAGCGACAATAGTTGTCGACATACAGCCTGTTCCGGTTATCGTACCCATGGCCGAATGGCCGTTGCTGATCTTAATAGTTGTCTGACCGTTGCTGATGTAATCATCAGCGCCGGTGATGCAAGCAACCGAGCCGCTGCTGGCGGCAAATTGCTCGGCAATCTTTTCCGGTTCCTCGCCCAGGGCAATAGATTCAACACCCTTAATCTGGGCCTCCAGTCCCGCTAAAATGGAAATCTCGGCGGCATTACCTCTCACAATTGCGATATCCAGCTCTTGCAAGAGTCTTTTGGCACTATCGGTACGCAGCTTCGTAGCGCCGGCGCCAACAGGATCTAAAACAATGGGCACGCCCAGCTCGTTCGCTTTTTTGCCGGCCAGTACCATGGAATCGATAAGTTCGGGCCATAAGGTTCCGATGTTTAAAACAAGGGACGAAGCCATTAATACCATCTCTTCGACTTCTTCTTTGGCATGAGCCATAACGGGCAGGGCGCCGATGGCCAAAGTGATGTTAGCGGTTTCGTTCATGACAACGAAATTGGTGATGTGGTGGATGAGGGGTTTTTTGTCCTTGATTGCGGACAGGTCTTGCGCAGCTTGCTCGATAACGTTCTTCATTTTTCCTCCTTACGCTGGTATTACCCAGTTCAAGTTAAAGGGTCTCCCGTTTGGGACTCTCAGCCATAGCGGCTCCCCTGAGCAAAAGGGCGTATTGCAATACGCCCCTACTTAACTTCTTTATGAACCGTATGCTTGCGGTCCCATTTGCAGTATTTCTTTATCTCAATACGGTCCGTTACGTTGGTTTTATTCTTTGTAGTCGTATAATTTCTTCTTTTGCATTCCGTGCACTGCAAAGTAACTGTTGTTTGCACCATGTAATCAAACCTCCAAGAATTGGTCGTCCTATTATAACAGAAAAATGTAACCTCGTGGTCCTGTCGCTGCGGCATCCGCGCCACCCCTCGGCTTCTTAATATTTTGGGTATAAAACTTTTATGGAGAGAAAGCAAACCAATTATCAGCTTTACGAGCAACTTGACTATCTATTAAAAGCCAAAAAGCCCTGGTCGAAAGAATACGTGCAATTGATTAAACGGCTGGAAGTCGAACCTGACTACCCGCTGGATGACCCCCTTATCCTGAGGCTGATTAACTTTGCTATCGATGAAATCGACATGCTGGCCCCCCACGTAACTAAAAGAGTTAACCAAATAAGGCATTTGTTGGAAGTTAATTTTGATTCGCTCGATGGCCTTTATTATAGCTCTCTGGCTGCTCATATATATGATTTATCAAACCATCTTTACGGCCTGCAGCGGCCTCATTTATCCTTCAAGGAGTTAAAACAAGTTAAAATAAATTCAATTGCCCGTTTATTGGAAAGTCTGGCGGCTATTTGTGCCAATAATGCCCAAATCACATGATACGGATAGGGACCTCCGGGTGGAGCTATGACCATTGGTTTTCGGATTTTTACCCTAAAAGCTTACCGAAAAAGAAAGCTTTTGAGTACTACCAGTCCAGGTTCGATACCGTCGAGCTGAATGTCAGCTTTTACCGCTTGGTTCCAGAGAAAACCTATGAAGCCTGGCATCAAAAAGTTAAGCCGGATTTTCTTTTTGCCGTTAAGGGAAGCCGCTATATAACTCACATAAAAAGACTAAAGGATTTTGAAGCTTCGCTGGATAGGTTCTTTCAAACAATTAACGGGCTCGCAGGCAATTTGGGGCCGGTCTTATTTCAACTGCCTGCCAATTACCATAAGAATACAGTTGTTTTGAAGATTTTTATCGAGGGCTTACCGAAGCATAAACGCTATGCTTTTGAATTCAGGCATAAATCCTGGTTTGAAGCGGATACTTACTCTCTTCTCAGAGAAAATAACATAGCCTTGGCTATCAGCCACAGTCCCCGGTTTCCTTATAGTGAAGAGTTGACGGCTGATTTCGTGTATTTGCGTTTACACGGGCCGGGCGCGCTTTATGCCGGCAATTACAGCGATGGCGAGCTAAAAGAATTCGCTTCTAAAATAAGCGGCTGGGCCGCCGGCGGTCACGACGTTTTCGCTTATTTTAATAACGATGCTCACGCTTATGCTCCTAAAAACGCCCTTAAGTTATTGGAGCTTATTTAAGTAGGAAAAATTGTATTTCAAGATGTCCCCAGGATAAGTCAGGTCTTGTGAGAACTTGAATTCAAAGCTCTCCACCCGGCCGCCAAGATAACAGCCTGATTAACGTGGTGCTTGGTGTCCGGTGAATCCTGCTTGGCATTCGGATTTATCATAGTTATTTAGTATATTATCTATATATGGAGAATAAAAACCCTGAACCGTTAATCCTCTCAATCGAAACTTCCTGCGATGAAACCGCTGTGGCTATTACTAAGGGCGACAAAATAATCAGTAGCCAAATATCATCGCAGGTAAAAGAGCACGAGCCTTATGGCGGCGTTGTTCCCGAGCTTGCCTCCAGAAAACATGTCAGTGCCATTAATTACCTCATAGATAAGGCGTTGGCTGAGGCTAAGATTGAGTTCAAGGACGTTGATGCGGTAGCGGCTACAGTAGGGCCCGGGCTGGTCGGGGCTTTAATGGTCGGCGTAAGTGCGGCGAAGACTTTATCGTTGGTATTGAATGTGCCCCTGATTGCTATTAACCATATCGAGGCCCATATTTTTGCTCTGAAAGCGGATAATCCCCAGTTAACGCCTCCATTCATTTGCCTTGTTGTTTCAGGAGGGCACACGATGCTTGTGCTGGTAGAGGAGTTCGGCAAATATAAATTACTTGGGCAAACCGTCGATGATGCGGCCGGCGAGGCCTTCGACAAAATCGCTAAGTTCCTGGGTTTGCCTTATCCGGGCGGTCCGCAAATCGAAGCGATTGCCAAGAAGGGGAATGAAGATAAGTATGCGCTTCCCAGGCCCTTGAAAAAAAGCGGTGATTATAATTTCAGTTTTAGCGGTTTAAAAACAGCTGTTATCTATTTAGTCAGAAAGCTTGAAGCGCGGGGCGAAAGCTACAAGAAAGAGGATTTGGCGGCTTCATTCCAAAAAGCGGTTAGTGATGTTTTAAGCGCTAAGACTTTTGCAGCTAGCAATGAGTATGGCGTAAACAAGATTGCTATTGCCGGCGGGGTGGCGGCCAATGCCTATTTAAGGGCTCACATTCAAAACATGGCCGGTATGCTGGGTTTAAGCCTGTTTTTACCCAGCCATAAATTGGCCACTGATAATGCCGTAATGGTAGGTTTGGCTGCTAATCATTACTTTGAACTGGGAATGTTTGCCGGCTTAGATGAGACGGTTGACCCTAATTTGTCTTTACCAGCGCTTAGCTAAATTGATATCAAAAACGATCCAAACCTGTGGATAATGTGGATAACTTTTAAAAAAGTTAAGAGAGCTGTTGTTTAAATCCGGAGAAATAAACATAGTTTAGTAAAGAGCTTATAAATGATTAATGAAGATAATAGTAGCGTTTTCTTAGATATATTTATTATTCAGATAGTACTGGCTCTAATTTCCGGCATTATTTTAGCGATACCGTTTTTAATTTCAGCTTGGCCGCTATTAGTAATATTATCCCTGGTAATAGCCATAATTATCCTTAGCCGGGCTCATTCCTACAAAAGAGCGGCGGCTCTCGGCGCTGGGTTTGGCCTGGCTTTCTTCCTGTTGCAAAGCTCCTGGGTTTTAGCTCTGGCTGAATTTGCCGGCGGTTGGGCTTATGTAGGCTGGCTGGCTCTGTGTCTAATAGAAGCAAGCGGTTTTATTGGCTTTTCGGTTGGTTTAAAAGTTATCCACAGAAAAGTAAGTAATTGGCTTTTTCAGGCTTTGTTAGCCGGCTTGCTTTTCGTTAGCCTGGAGATAGTCCGCTCCCTTGGCTGGTGGGCTTATCCCTGGGGCCTAGTTGGCATTCCTTTAGTCGACATAAAGCCGGTTGCTAAGATTGCCGCTTTTACGGGCTGGCCCGGCCTTTCTTTTCTGGCGGTATTTGCTAGTTTCATCATTGCTTTAGCGATAGAAAAAGTCGTTCAAAGTAAGTCGGGAATTGTCCCCCACAGCACATATAGGGAACTGTCCCCTTATGGAGCCTTCTTAGCTGTCATTGCGTTAATTTCTTTGTTGTACTCATTTCTTCCAACCACCAACAACCAACTACCAAGCACCAAGGTTTCCATTATCCAAACCGATGTTAGTATGCTCGATAAGTGGAGGCCTCAAAAGCAAAAACAAAATCTTGATCAACTCAAAAGTTTGCTCTTAAAAGTGCCCAAGGATACAAAAATAGTTTTTGCCCCGGAAAGCTCATTGCCGGGGATGTTTCCCGATAATAGAGAACCCTTAAAAAAATTAAATGCTGCGTCAAAAGCCGATTTAGTGATTGGGAGTTTAAGAGAGAAAGACGGCTCAACTTACAACTCTGCTCTCTCTGAAAAAGTAAGCGGTATTTACGATAAGAATAATCTGGTGCTTTTTGGCGAGAATGTGCCATTCAAGTTTTTGTTCAACTACATTAAGCCTTTAGAAGAAAGCATAATGCCTGGCAAACAAGCACAATTACTAGGTAAAACCGCCGTATTAATCTGCTCCGAATCGGCCGACGCTCTTTACGCGAGGCGCTTAGTCAACCTGGGAGCGGATCTAATCGCTGTTATCAGTAATGACAGCTGGTTCGGTAAAAGCTCCTTGGCCGCTCAACACTTGCAATTAAGCCGTTTGAGGGCCATTGAAAACGGTCGCTTTCTGGTTATGTCTTCAAACGGCGGCTACTCGGCGATTATCGATTCCGAAGGCAAAATACTGGCCAAAACCAAATTCGGCAAAAGAGCGGTATTAAACGGCTACGTCGACCGTCATAGCAAGAAAACTTTTTATTCCAAGTACGGATACCTGATAACTTGGCTATTCGTTTTAGCAGGCTTTGCTCCGTTGTTGATTATAAGCCTTTACCTGGTGTATTATTAGCTTTCTATGAGTAGGATTAAAGGTTTAGTTTGTAAAGAATGTAAAAGAGAATATCCGGCAGAAGCTTTGCATGTCTGCGAGTTTTGCTTTGGCCCCTTGGAGGTCAATTATGACTATGAGGCTATAAAGCTAACCAGGGAGGCTATTGCGAACGGGCCCCTGACAATCTGGCGCTATAAGGAACTTCTGCCTGTCGAAACTGATGAGCTTGTTGATTTGCAGGCGGGTTTTACGCCGTTAATTGAGGCTAAAAACCTAGCTAAATTGCTGGGGCTTAAAAAGCTTTGGCTTAAAAACGATACCGTCAATCCCACCTTCTCCTTTAAAGACAGGGTGGTTTCGGTTGCCTTAACGCGAGCGAGGGAGTTCGGCTATAAAACGGTGGCCTGTGCTTCAACAGGCAACTTAGCTAATTCTGTTGCGGCTCACGCTGCTAAAGCCGGTTTGGAAGCTTATATCTTCATACCCTACGATTTGGAGCAGGGAAAAATCCTAAATTCGGCTATTTACAAGCCCAACCTTATCGGAGTTCATGGTAGCTATGACGATGTTAACCGTTTGTGCTCCGAGATTGCTTCCGAGTTTAACTGGGCTTTTGTTAACATCAACATACGGCCTTATTATTCCGAGGGCTCCAAGACTTTAGGGTTCGAAACGGCCGAGCAACTCGGCTGGCGGACTCCCGATCATGTAGTAGTGCCGGTAGCCAGCGGCTCGCTTTTAACGAAAATACACCGGGCTTTTGAAGAATTTAAGATTTTAGGCTTGATAGAGGATAAAAAAACCAAGATAAGCGGAGCCCAAGCAACAGGATGCTCGCCGGTGGCAACCGCTTTTAAAAATAAAACATTAAATATCAGGCCCGTTAAGCCGAAAACGGTAGCGAAATCCTTGGCTATCGGTAATCCGGCAGACGGTTACTATGCGCTGAAAACGGTAAAGGAAAGCGGCGGTTATCTTGATGAGGTAACCGATGATGAAATCGTAAAGGGCATAGAGTTGCTGGCGGCAACCGAAGGTGTTTTTGCAGAAACGGCCGGAGGTGTTACTATAGCAGTGCTTAAAAAACTGGTTGAAGCGGGTAAAATAAAACCGGATGAAGAAACGGTTGCCTATATAACCGGTATCGGTTTGAAAACGCTTGAAGCGATTGAGGGCAAAATAAAACCACCGACCATAATTGATTCGAGCTTAAAATCATTTAAAGAAAAAGTGTTAAAGGAGGAGAGTTGAGCGTAATAGTAAGGATACCGACGCCGCTGCAAAACTTAACCGGTGGCGAGAAAGAAATAGCCGCCGATAGCGGGCAGTTGTTGCAGATAATCGATTCTTTGGAGCAGAAGTTTCCGGGAATAAAAGAGCGCTTGATTGACGATAGCGGTGAACTCAGGCGTTTCGTTAATGTCTATGTTGATGAAGAGGATATCCGCTTTTTAAAGGGTTTGGAAACTGAAGTCGCTGAGGGCTCTGAGATCTCCATCATCCCGGCCGTGGCCGGCGGCGGTAATTAATTTAAGGTTCCAATTAAAGTCCAGGCTTCGTAAATCTTTTTGCAGTAATTCCTTTGCTTCTTCCGCTTTGTTGCCGAACAGAGCTACCAAGACTCCTCTTGTATAAAGGCTTTCTGCCAACTGATTGCAGTTTTCAAACTTCTCTATGAAATTTAACTTATCGATTTTTAGCGGCCGGGATTTAAACAGATAATCCAGATGACGGGTTTCTTTCAGCCAATTCGGTTTGCTTTTTAATATGAAAACCAGTTTTTTTAGAAGCATATTTGCCTGGTTATCTTGGGTATTATCGGAGATAGCCGGAAGGGCTAAGGCCAGGCTTTTTGCCGGAATATTCATAAGGGCTTGCCATTCTTTTGATGTTAGCCAGTGAGCGGCCATTGAGCAAAAAACCAAGTCGAAATGCTTGCAAGCGGCAAAATCCTCTAAAGATTTGTTCTGCCAAGTAATATCGGGAAATTTTTCCTTGGCCTTGGCAAGCATGGCAGCCGAGGGCTCTAAGCCAGTAATTTTCGCATGTGGATATTTATCACTTAGTCGAGCGGTGGAGAAGCCGGTTCCCGCTCCGATTTCAAGAATTGATTCGGGAGTAAAGCCTGCAGGGATTAATTTTAGCAGTTCAGCCGCAATGCGACTGTAAAAGTGCTTATTTGCAGGTAAGTCGTATTGAGTAGCGTTCTTATCGTAAAAAGTTATCGCGTTCACGCGCCACCCCTCGACGACACCTTCTCTATGGCCCATTTTGTAACGTCGACTAGTTGTTTTAACTCGCTCTTACTGATAGCCAATGGCGGCATTAAGACTACAACGTCGCCTAAAGGCCTGATAATAACGCCTTTTTCACGGGCCTTCATGATTACTCTTCTTCCCATTCTTTCTTTTGCTTCATACGGCTTGGCGCTGTTTTTATCGGCGACAAGCTCGATGCCGGCCATCACTCCGCATTGCCGGATATCGCCAACGTTTCTTAGGTCTTCCAAAGGCTTAAGAAGTTCACGTAAATATGCCGTTTTCTCTTGAACTTCTTCCATGAATCCTTTTTGGGTCAATAATTTCAAGTTAGCTAAGGCAACGGCACAGGCCAGCGGATTACCGGTGTAGGTGTGCCCGTGAAAGAAAGTTCTGTTTTCTTCGGGGCGGCCAAGGAAGGCGTTATAGATTTTTTCTTTAAACAACGTAGCCGCCAGGGGCAAATATCCGCCGGTTATTCCCTTAGCCAAAGCCATTATATCGGGCTCAATATTCTCGTGCTCACAAGCGAACATTTTGCCTGTCCGGCCGAAGCCGGTGGCCACTTCATCGACTATAAGTAAAACATCGTGCTTTCGGCAGACGTCGGAAATGTTTGTTAAATAGCTGGATGGCTGGGTTAAAATGCCGGCTGCTCCTTGCACCATCGGTTCCAAAACGACTCCCGCAATCTTTTGGTGGTTTTCTGTGATGAATTGCTCAAATTTATCTAAACATTCCATATTGCAATTTTCTCGCTTATCACACCTATAACAGTACGCTGCCGGCATCAGGTGAGCCGTGAATAAAAGGGGCTTGAATTTGGAGTGGAACAAATCCATACCACCGACGCTGACGGCACCGATGGTGTCACCATGGTAGGCGTTGATAAAGCTTACGAACTCCTTTTTATCCGGGTAGCCACTTTGCTGCCAGTACTGGTAAGCAACTTTAAGGCCGATTTCCACTGCCGTTGAGCCGTTATCGGAATAAAAGACTTTTTTTAAATTGCCTGGTGCTATCTCGGATAATTTTTCAGCCAAAAAGGCCGCCGGCTCATTGGCCAAACCGAGCATTGTACTGTGGGCGACCTTGCCAAGCTGCAACTGAAGGGCCTCGTCGAGCTCTTTTTTGCGGTGGCCGTGAACATTAACCCACAAAGAAGATACGCCGTCGAGATATTTTCGCCCTTCGCTGTCTTCAAGATAGCAACCGTCGGCCTTTGTAATCATCAACGGATTCGGCTCTTCAGCCAGGTATTCCTGCATGGGAGTAAAAGGATGCCAAACATATTTCTTGTCAGCCTCAATAGCTTGGCTCCATGCCTCGGGGTCCTGTCGCTGCGGCATTTTATTTTGCGTCCCGACTAGCGTCAGGATACGCAAATCAAAATGCACTCCGCGCCACCCCTCAACTTTTTCCAACTCGCCAATCTTTAACTCTTCTACTGATAGTCCATCTATTTCCGGGACTATTCCTATGATTGGTATTCCGGTAAGCTTTTCCAGCTCTTCCGTATTGGTCCTTTCCGCTTCATTAGGCTTAGCCGGATAGCGGTTTATGACTAAGCCGAGGACTTCAATATCCTTGTCTTGGCAAGCCTTAACGGTTAGCAAAGTGTGATTGAGTGTTCCCAAATTAGGGCGGGTGACTACTATAGCCGGTAAATTCAAAGATTTCGCTAAGTCGACAAAGAGTTCTCTTCTGTTGAGAGGCGCTAAGACGCCGCCGACTCCTTCGACTAGCACTACGTCATTTTCGGCTTGAAGCTTGATTAATCTTTCGATTATTTTTTCTGTTTTAATGGTGATTCCCTCGACCTCAGCAGCCAGGTACGGCGAGAGCGGTTTCTTTAATTTATAAAGAGAAACAGTGGCTTCATCGACTCCGGCATGATGAGCCAGAAAAGCGGCATCGTCTCCACCGCAAGCAACAGGTTTAAAAGGAGCCACCATAAGGCCTTGCTGTTTATAGGATTTAGCAAGCAAAGCGGTGACGACAGTCTTGCCGACACCGGTATCGGTACCCAAAACCATCAACGATTGCAAGATATCAAGACCTCCAAGGCTTTATCGAGCTCTTCATCCGTGTGAATAGCGCTAACAGTCATTCTTAAGCGGGCCTGGTTCTCAGGTACGGCCGGAGCTCTTACCGCCGGAATGAAGATTCCTTTTTGGAAGCACAAATCAGCCAAGGTTAAAGCCCACTCTTCGCTGCCGACTAATATAGGGATAATCGGAGTCATTCCATCAGTGATATTAAAACCCGCATTCTGTAAAATGCTTCTAGCTTTTTTAGCGAGGGCGAGTAATCTTTCTTGGCGGCTGCTGTCTTCCTGAATTATTTCCAGGGCGCAAATAGCTGCCGCTAGCGTTGCCGGCGGTAAGCCCGTAGTAAATATAAAAGGGCGGGATTTGTTGATAAGGTAGTCGACAATCTCTTGGCTTGCCGCCACAAAGCCGCCTAGCGAACCGATGGCTTTGCTTAAAGTTCCTATCTCGATATCAGGCTCAGTGTCCAAAAAAGCACATGCTCCTCTGCCGTTTTCTCCCAAGACTCCCGTCCCGTGAGCATCATCGACCATCAATAAACAATCATATTGCCTGGCCAATTCCTTCAGCCTGAGCAGGGGAGCGAGATCGCCGTCCATTGAAAAAACGCCATCGGTAATAATAAAACGCTTACCTTGGCCAGTTTCCCGGGAAACTGGCCGAACCGCATCATTTTTTAGCATATTTTCCAGTTTTTCTATATCAGCGTGAGGATATCGTCTAAGTGTTGCGCCGCTTAAACGGCAGCCGTCATAAAGACTGGCATGGTTAAGCCTATCCATGTAAATAATGTCATTTAGCCCGGTTATTGTTCCCAAAACCCCCAAGTTAGCCATATAACCGGACGGGTAAATCAAAGCCGCCTCTTTATTCTTGAATCCAGCCAGTCTCTTTTCAAGACGTTTGTAAAGTTCATGATTGCCGCTTATCAAGCGGGAGGCGGTAGCGGAAGTGCCGTATTTTTCCGAAGCTCTGGCGGCGGCTTCTTTTACTTTCGGATGAGTGGAGAGGCCCAGGTAGTCATTACCGGAAAACAAGGTGACTTTTTGGCCGTTAATTACCGCTTGAGTAGGACATACGTATTCTTGAGTTCTTAGCCTACGGTAAAGATTGGCCTCTTTTATATTTTGCAGTTTTTCAATTATTGAACTTTTCATTAGTGGGAATGAACGCTAAAGCCCATTGATTTAAGTAAATTAATATCCTTGCAGGCTTGCGGGCCTTTGGTCGTCAGCAAATCCCCTATAAGTAGCGCATTAACGCCGGCTTTAAAAGGAAGCTCCATATTTCCGGCAAAAGTTTCCGCCCGCCCGCCGGCTAGCCGGATATAGGCTTTGGGAAGTATGAGGCGAAATATGGCCAGGTATTTGGCGGCTTCATTTGCGGAAATCTTTTTCCTGTTTGCAAGTGGCGTATTTGGCCTGGGATTCAAGAAATTAATAGGAACTGAAACAGGATCCAGCTCCTTTAATTCAAAAGCGAGTTCGATACGTTGCGTTGGGCTTTCTCCAAGATTTAAAATTCCGCCTGAGCAGACTTCAATCCCTGCTTCTTGCAAATATTTTATAGTTTGGATTTTTTCATCGTAGGAGTGAGTGGTACAAATCTCGGCAAAAAAACTTCTGGCGGTTTCCAGGTTATGATGATAGCGGTTCAATCCGGCTTCTTTAAGAAGCTGGGCCCTCTCTTTTGTTAATTTTCCTAATGAGGCGCAACGAAACAGGGCAGTCTCTTTTTTGATCTTAGCGATTGCCTCAAGGGCAATTTTAAAATCCTTATCAGAAAGCCCCGCGCCGCTGGTGACGATACAAAAACGGTGAGCTCCGGCGTCCTGCGCTCTTTTGGCCGCCCGAACAATTTCATCAGCGGTTTTCATCGGATAAACTGGGGGCTCGGTTTTGTTGTGGGCCGACTGAGTGCAGAATTTACAGTCTTCACTGCATTTTCCGGAACGGGCATTAATTATCGAGCATAAATCGATCTTTTCAGCGCTAAATTCACTCCGGACACTATTGGCAATAGCGGCCAGTTCATCTATGCTATTATCGGGAATTTCGGTGAGGGCAAGAGCTTGTTCAAATGAAAGGTTGTCCAATTGTTAACCCCTTTATTTATGATAGTTAACAATAGATAGTTGAAAAGAGCTTGTCAATTCTTGACTTCATTATTTTTCCTTGCTAATGTAAAAGGCAATAATTCCGATAGGGATACTAGGGTATAAACATGTCGAGTGAAAAATCCTCAGAAAAACGCATAGATCTATCAGCTTTAAAGGCTGGTGGCTTTATAAAGCAATGCCAGCCAAATCTATTTGCCTTGCGCTTAAGAGTTCCGGTAGGCGACATAACCGCTACGCAGCTTTCGGCGGTAGCCAAGATTGCCGAAAAATACGGTCAGGGACGGATTCACCTTACGGCCAGACAAGGCCTCGAAATTAATGATATCAATTTTGATGATTTTAATGATGTTCAGGATGAATTAAAAGCGGCCGGTTTGTCACTTGGTGCTTGCGGAGCCAGAGTCAGGGTTGTGACGGGCTGTCCCGGAAAAGACGTCTGCCCCAAAGGGCTTGGCAGCACTAAGAAGCTAGGTAAAGCGCTCGATGATGCTTTTTTCGGGCAGGGGGATTTGCCTCATAAATTCAAAATGGGTGTAGCCGGTTGTCCAAACTCTTGTGTTAAGCCGCAGGAAAACGACTTGGGCTTTAACGGTGTAGTAGAGCCTTTACTGGACGAAACGGAAAATGAGTGTATTTCTTGTAATCTCTGCGAGAAAGCTTGTCCAACGGGCGCTCTTAAAATGGTAGAAGGCCGGCCGGTGATAAATAAGGTGATTTGCGACCATGACGGTTTGTGCATCAAGGCTTGCCCGGTTGGCTGTCTGGTAGAAAAACGCCAGGGCTGGAATGTTACGGTTGGGGGTCGTTTCGGCCGCCGGCCCAACTTAGGCCAGCTCTATGCTACTTTTGTGAAGACTGAAGATATCAAAGCGCTTACCAGTGCCATAATCAAGGCTTATCGCAAATTAGGCAACAAGGGTGAGCGTTTGGGAGTAGCCGTTGAAAGAGTGGGAATGAAAGCTTTTAAGGAGGAGGTTAAAGCGAACATTGGCTAAACACGAACTGGATTTAAGCGGTGTTCCTTGCCCGATAAATTTCGTAAAAACCAAACTTAAGCTGGAAGAAATCGCTTCCGGCGACTTGCTCGAGGTAATTCTTGACGACGGCGAGCCTATCGGCAATGTGCCCAGGGCCGTGAAGGATGAGGGGCACAAAGTATTGAAAGTAGAGCCCGCCGGCGAGAGATTTAAAGTAACAATCGAAAGGAAATAGGAGGATTTTATGACATTGCCTGATTTAGAAAGTAAAAACGCCCAAGAAGTTCTACGCTACGCTTTAGAGCAATACGGCTCGAAAGTAGGGCTCGCAACCAGCTTCGGAGCCGAGGACGTTGTTTTAATGGATATGCTTGGCAGAATCGATGCCGAAAAAGCCTATGTCTTTACGCTCGATACCGGCCGCTTACCCTACGAAACATACGACGTTTTGGATGCTTTCCGGAAAAAATATCCCGCTTTAAAAGTGCATGTTTTTTGTCCTAACACGGCGGCGCTGGAAGCGATGGTTGCCGAGCATGGTCCGAATCTTTTTTACGAGAGTATAGATAACCGCAAGAAATGTTGTAATGTCCGCAAGGTAGAGCCCTTAAAAAGAGCCTTGTCTCAGCTGGATGCCTGGATTACCGGCCTTAGGCGCGAGCAATCGGTAACTAGGACCGAAGTTTTAAAGGTCGAAAACGATACCGCTTTTAATTTGATCAAATTTAATCCGCTGGCCGACTGGAGCGAGCAAGACGTCTGGGATTACATCCGCCAAAACGATGTTCCTTATAACGCTTTACATGACAAGAATTATCCGAGTATCGGTTGTGCTCCTTGCACAAGAGCGGTACAGGAGGGAGAAGATGTCAGAGCCGGCCGCTGGTGGTGGGAAACACCGGAGCAAAAAGAATGTGGTCTGCATGCCAAGTAAAGGAGTTTTATGTTAATTGAGCCGCATGGTGGCAAGTTAATAAACCGTGAGCTGGATGAGCGAGAGCGCGAAGCTTTGGAAGAGCGCCTGTCTTCGATTAAGGCGGCCATCAATATTGATGAGCGCCAAATAGCCGACCTTGAGCTAATAGCTATAGGCGGTTTTTCTCCCCTCGAAGGTTTCATGGGCAAAGATGATTACGAGGATGTTCTGCAGAATATGCGGCTTACCAACGGTCTTCCTTTTTCTATTCCTATAACTCTAGCCGTGGACGAGCAGTTTGCTTCTTCTGTTAAGGAAGGGCAGGATATTTTACTTAAAGATGCCGGTAAAACGCTGGCAGTATTACATTTAGAGGAAAAATATCACCAGGACAAGGAAAAAGAAGCCGAGCTGGTATACCAGACTACCTGCCCAGGACATCCGGGCGTTCAGTATCTCCAGAAAACGGGCGGTATTTTGCTAGGCGGGAAAATCAGTATGCTGGAGCGGCCACCGGTTATTTTCAGCGAATATGCTTTTGATCCGGTTAAATCCAGGCAGATTTTTAAGGATAAAGGCTGGAAGAGGGTAGTCGGTTTTCAAACCAGAAATCCGGTGCACCGGGCCCATGAATATATTCAAAAGTGTGCCCTGGAAGTTGTTGACGGGCTTTTTTTGCACCCGCTTGTCGGAGCCACTAAGGATGATGATATTCCGGCTGATGTCAGGATGCAGTGCTATGAAATCCTTTTAAAAGATTACTATCCCAAAGACCGGGTCGTACTGGGTATTTTGCCGGCCGCTATGCGTTATGCCGGCCCCCGCGAGGCCATACTGCACGCTATCATCCGCAAAAATTACGGTTGCACGCATTTTATCGTTGGACGTGACCATGCCGGCGTAGGGGATTATTACGGCTCATTTGACGCCCATTACATTTTTGATGAATTCGAGCCGGCCGAACTCGGTATAACTCCCTTGTTCTTTGATTACACTTTTTTCTGTAAACATTGCGGGGGAATGGCTTCTTATAAGACTTGCCCTCATGACTCCAGCGAGCATATTTCTCTCTCGGGGACCAAAGTAAGAGAGATGCTTAAGGAAGGTGAGCTGCCTCCGGTGGAATTCTCCCGCCCTGAAGTGGCTCAAATACTGATTGACTGGGCAAAGTCAAATGCTACTTAGGTATTTTGCGATAGCAGTCGCCTTATTTTTTGCCGTAAATATTGGGGCCAGCGGTTCGGCTGCTTCTATGGCTTCTGCTTACGGCGGGCGTGTTATCAATAAGCGCCTGGCTCTTGTTTTAATGGCGGTTTTTGCCTGGCTCGGCTCTGTATTTGCCGGTACGGCAGTCATTAAAACAGTCAGTAGCGGAATTATGCCGCAGGAGTTTATGCGGCTCGATGTCGCTTTAATTATTTTAATCTCGGCCTCGCTTACTTTATTTTTGGCTAATTTGCTAAAAATACCGCTTTCAACCAGCCAGGTTACGGTGGGCGCGGTGGCAGCGGCCGGTATTTATTTCGGCTCGTTAAATAAGACGGCAATTGCGCTAATTGTGGCGGCCTGGGTTATCATCCCATTTGCTTCTTACGGAATAGCTTATTTTTTAGGTAAGCAGGTTGAGCCGCGTTTTATGAAGTGGTTGACATCGTTCGGCTCGGAGGAAAAGTTTAGGAAGATTTTAAGCTGGGTCGTAATTGCTTCGGGTTGCTGGGTGGCCTTTTCCGTCGGCGCCAATAATGCCGCCAATGCGATTGGTCCGCTCGTTGGAGCGAAATTAGTGGACGTGAGGTCTGGAGCTATACTTGGCGGAGCCTTCATCGGGCTAGGGGCCCTGGTGCTGGGAGGAAGAACCTTGCATACGACCGGCCGGGAAATTACCGAACTTTGCGTGGTTAAAGCAAGCTTTGTTTCCCTTACCGCCGGCAGTCTGATAATCGTGGCTTCATTGCTTGGCATACCCTCGCCCTTAGCTCAGGCGACGACTCTGGCAATTGTCGGAATGGGAACGGCCAAGTGCGGCCGGGAAGAAACGTTCAATAATGGGGTTGTCGGACGGATTTTAAAAATTTGGGTTATTTCGCCCGCCTTGTCATTTTTGCTGGCTTTTACTATTATCCACACCAAGCTAAATGTTTTTGAGCATCAGCAAGGCAATGTGTTTGTTTCGGTTATACTGTCGGTTGTTTTAATTTCAGCCGTGGTGAGTCTTTTGCTGGCTAAGAAACGGATAGGTTTATCAAAATGAAATTGTCACTTGAGAAAGAACATTTCAATATGATGATAGAGCATAGTAAAAGAGAGGCGCCGGCTGAGGCTTGCGGTGTATTAGCAGGACTTGATAATAAGGTAGCCAAAGTTTTCCCGATGACCAATGATGAGCATTCCAACACTCGTTACCTGGTTAATCCCAAAGAGCAGTTTGCCGTTTTTAAACAGATACGCGAAGAAGGGCTCTCTTTGCTGGGCGTTTACCACTCGCATGTGTCGAGCGTTGCTTATCCGTCAGAAACGGATTGCAAGCTGGCAGTGTATGATATTGCTTATTTTATAATTTCGCTGCAAAATAAAGAGCCTGTAGTAAAAGCGTTCAGGATAAATGACGACAACATCAGCGAAGAAGAATATGAGGTTTTATAGTGGATTTTACGAGTAAACAAATAGAAAGATATAGCAGACATATTATTTTGCCCGAGGTTGGCGGAGAAGGCCAGCTAAAGATAATGAAGGGCAAGGTTCTAGTCCTGGGGGTCGGCGGTCTTGGCTCTCCGGCGGCTTTGTATTTGGCGGCTGCCGGTGTCGGCACCTTAGGCATTGTTGATAACGACAAGGTAGATATTACTAATCTTCAACGCCAGGTTTTACATTTTACCGATGATGTTGACCGTTATAAAACTGATTCGGCGGCTGAAAAACTAAGGAAATTAAATCCGGAGATTAAGGTTAAGGATTACCGGCTGAAGATATCAAGTGAAAATATCCGTGACTTGATAAAAGAGTATGATGTTGTTGTTGACGGTACCGATAATTTTCCGACCAGATTTTTGGTAAACGATGCTTGCTATTTCGAGAAAAAGCCGCTAGTTCATGGAGCTATTCTGCGCTTTGAAGGCCAAGTTATGACCATAATACCCGACGAAGGGCCGTGTTACCGTTGTATTTACCGCGAGCCGCCTCCGGTAGGCATGGTGCCCAGTTGCCAGCAAGCCGGTGTTATCGGCTCTGTAGCCGGAATCGTGGGCACGATCCAAGCCAATGAAGCCATTAAGATACTTTTAGGTGTAGGTGAGACTTTGAAAGAGCGTCTCTTGGTTATTGACGCTTTGGCGGCCAACTTCCGCCAGATAAAAACCAAGAAGGATCCTCGTTGTCCTTTATGTGGCGAGAATCCTTCAATAAAAGAATTGGTTGACTACGAAGACGCTTGCTAAATCTGGCTGCCGCCCATCATTCCACCTTTGCCGCCCATCATTCCGCCGCCGCCGTTCATCATACCGCTGCCGCCCATCATTCCGCCTTTACCACCCATCATGCCACCGTCTTCACCGCTCATCATAGGGCAGGCGCCGTCTTTCATCATTTTCCCCATATCTTTATGCTTTTTCTTCCAATCTTTACCCATAGTTTTTTCCATGTACTTGACCATCTCCGGGTTCTTTTCACAGAACTCGATCATTTGCTGGGCGGTTTTAATTTTTGGTTGAGTAGTTTTCTTGGTTGCGGCAATGCTGCTTACCGCGATAATAAGCGAAATCACAAACAAAGCACTGATTACTAAAAGCAAATTTCTTTTCATTACGTCCTCCTAGAAGTTGGGATTATTTCTGCCTATATAATAAGTATCGGAATTGGTTGTGAAGATTTTATGAAGATTTGGTAAAGAATTTATGTTTTTTGATTAGAGCTTTCTTCCACTTCGGCAATTACATCGCTAAGTTTTTTGCCGAGAGCGTTAGCGACTTTTTCGGCGATACTAAGACTTAAGTCGGTTTTGCCGTTTTCAATAGCAGACACATATGTTCGGTGGATGCCGGCTTTTTCGGCGACTGCCTCTTGAGAGAAACCTTGCTTTTTTCTATGTTCCTTTAATTTAGCGCCGAATATTTTTACAAAATTGTTCATTGGTTTAAAAGTTTATCTTTTGGATTTCCTTAGTAGCTACAGACGATGCTCTACATTTACCCATATTAAAGTCTTAATATTGCTTTAATGAATACTATCCTCTACAATTCAGAGCGGGTGATTACCTTTGACACATAAAGATTGCTCGAAATTAACAAAAAGTGAGCTTGTCGAAGTTCGGCTAGATATATCCAATGATTTAGCCCGTTGCCAAATGGCTCAAATAAGAAAATACGCTTGTAGCAAGAACCCAGATGTCAGAAAAAACGTTTATCTTATTCTAGGATTGTTTTACCGCGATATGAAGCCGTATTTCAAAGAAGCTATTCTTGAAACAGTGAGCAGTTTTATTAATGACAAGGACGAGAATGTCAGGAACGTTGCTATCTATGCTTCGAGGGAAATAGGCAAAGTTGACCTTCCGGCTTTGGTCGAGTTGCTTGAAAAGGCAACAGGGGATATCCGGCCCTAATCTGTTGGCAGTTCAATTGTGAAAATTGTGCCCTTTTCGTCTTCACTTTCAACATTGATTGTACCGCCGTGGGCATCAACTAATTTTTTGACTACCGCCAAACCGATGCCACTGCCACTGCTTTTATCCGAAGAATAAAACCGCTCGAAAATATGCGGTAATTCACTGGCTTTTATACCGGCTCCGTTATCTTTGATTTTTATTTGAACGCTCTCTTTTTCGGCGGCGACACTTATATCGATTTTTCCCTCCTCCTTAAGGAATTTGTAAGCGTTAAAAAGAAGATTGAATATTACTTGTTTCAGTTTCTCGGCATCGGCCGCAATCTCTACTTTGTGAGCGCTTTTGAAATCTATTTTGATTTGCTTAGTTTTCAGAAACACGTCCATTTTTTTCAGCGACTGCGTTATCACTTCGAAGACGTTAATTCTGGTTTTTGACAATGTTAAGCTGGCGCTATCGGTAAGGGCCAAGGTCTGTAAATCGTTAATAAGATTAGACAGACGCAAGACTTCGTCGTGAACCGATTGCAAATTCTGTTTTGTGGGTGAAAGCAAGCCGTCCTGAAGGGCCTCTAAATTACTCCTGATAACCGCTAGGGGAGTCCTGAGTTCGTGGCTTATATCGCTCAGCATATTCTGCCGCTCTTTTTGCTCTTGCTCGAGGCTTTGAGCCATCTGATTGAACAAATCGGCCAGAGAGCCGAGTTCATCCGAGGAGCTTGCGTCAGCCCGGGCGCTAAGATCGCCTTGGCTGATTTTGGAAGCGGCCAAGGACAAGGCGCTGACGGGACGGGTAAATATTTTGGCGAGTCCGAAACTTGTTATGGCCGCTAGCGCAGTTAATATGAGGCCGACTATCAGGATGGAATTGTTGAGCCTTTTTTGAAAATCGATGTCTTGCTGGCGCCACAGGCCGCCGCCCTCCATCATGGAAGTAATCTTAACGTTGGCTACTTTACGGCCTTCCACTACAAGCGGCAAGGAGATTTTAGCCGGCTCCACCCCGGTCGCATGTTGCATATTATGCATCATAGGTATTGCCGAGGAGGAGACACCCATCATGTGTTTGGAAACGGTAAGGACTTTTCGGCCTTTCAGATCGGTTACTTCAATTTCTACGCCCATTGCGTTACCGAGGTCTATTTTTTGAACGTTAATTTTTTTAAAGGAGCCGGCTTTAACATAAGCGGAAGCCACCGCTTCGACAAGTTGCCCGGCTCTCGTTTTAAAATTGCTCCTTACATAGCTTTCAAAACGGTTGTTGAGCTCGTAGTTAATGGCAATGGCTACAGCGCCTACGAATAAAATACTGAAGGCCAGTAATATAACAAGTAATTTGGTTTGGATGCTAACTTTTGGGTTCTTCAAATTTGTAACCAATCCCGAATACCGTTTTTATCATTAGCGGCTTGGCGGCATCTTTTTCCACCTTTTGCCGCAAGTTTTTTATATGAGTATCAACAGTGCGCTCATATCCCTCAAAGTCATATCCCTGGATTTTGTTCACTAGTTCGAGCCGGGAATAAACCCGTCCTGGATAAGACGCCAGGGCTAAAAGCAGCTTGAACTCAATAGGAGTGAGATCAACTTTTTGGCCGTGTTTCTCAACCTCGTGTTTAAGCGTATCTATAGTAAGCTCGCCCTTATTAAAACTGAGAAGTACGCCACTTTGCTCGAAGTCGTCTTTGCTGCGGCGCAGATGAGCTTTTATCCGGGCTATTAATTCCCGCGGACTGAAGGGCTTGGTAAGGTAGTCATCGGCTCCTATATTAAGGCCGCGGACTTTCTCCGCTTCAGAGGATTTGGCGGTAAGCATTATTACCGGCACGGTAGACTCGCCGCGGATGGTTTTGCAAATCTCTTCACCGGAAATGTCTGGAAGCATTAAGTCAAGTACGATAATATCCGGTTTGAATTGACGGAATTTCGCCAAAGCATCTTTTCCATTAGCGGCCGTCAAGGTGGAAAACCCCTCTTTTTGCAGGTAAAGTTCTATGGTTTCTAAGATTTTTGCTTCGTCATCTACTGCGAGCACTTTCATAACATAATAATAGCAAACGAGTTGGTAAACACATATGGCTAGTGCTATAATTCGTTTTTGAGATTTAGACGAGTGAGCAATTTTTGCGGGTGTAGCTCAGCGGTAGAGTGTCTGCTTGCCATGCAGAAGGTCGAGGGTTCAAATCCCTTCACCCGCTCGAAGCCCCAACAAAGTTGGGGCACTTTAATTATGACGATAAAAACGGATATTAAAACACTGGAAAAAAATAAAGTTGAGCTTACCGTAGCGGTTCCGGCCGATAAGTTTAAAAAAGCAATCGGTGAAGCTTACCGCTTGATTTCAGCGAAAGCTAAGATACCGGGTTTTCGGGCCGGCAAAGTGCCGGCCAGGATTATCGATACCTATTACGGCAAGGACTATGTATTGCAGCAAGCCTTAGAGAGCGGGTTGCCGAATTTCTACAGCCAAGCGGTTCATGACAGCGGTATTAAGCCTATAGACAGGCCGGATATTGAAATATTAAGTGCCGAAGAAAATAAAGAGCTAAAGTTTAAAGCTCAAGTAGAGGTTGAGCCTGAAGTAAAATTACCCGCTTATAAAGATTTAAAAGTCGAGTTAAAGAACGAGAAAGTTAAGTCCGAAGACGTAGAGGCTCAACTGGGCATAATCAAAAACCGTTTTGCGGAAATCAAACCGGCGGCCGGCAAGGTTGCCGAAGAAGGCGACTTTGTTCTTATTAACTTTGACGGCGAGGTAGAAGGTAAGATTTTTGAAGGCGGCAGCGCCGAGAATTATTTACTGGAGCTTGGCTCTAAGACTTTTTTTGAGGATTTCGAAAAACAGCTGGCCGGCTCTAAGGCCGGGGATATCAAGAATATCAGCGTACAGATGCCGCCAAATGTGCCTAACCCTGAAATTGCCGGTAAGCTAGCCAGCTTTAAAGTCTTGGTTAAGGAAGTAAAAGTTAAAGAACTCCCCGAGCTTACTGATAAATTTGTTAAAGAGATAACCGGTTTTGAAAAAGTTGAGGCTCTTAAAAGTGAAATAAAAAATGATTTACAAAAAGCTGCTGATAAAAAAGCGGAAAATGAATACCGCCAGGAAGCTTTAAGGCAATTGGCTGAAAAGTCAAAAGTGGATATCCCTTCAAGTCTAATCGAGCAAACGCTGGGTGAAATGCTCACCGAATTTGAGATGGCCTTAAAAAACCAGGGCATTACCAAAGAGCACTATTTGAAAACCAACAATGTAACCGAGGAAGAGCTGAGAAAAACATGGCAAAAACCGGCTGCAGAACGTGCCCGCGAACAACTGGCTTTAAGAACCCTGATTGAGCAAGAAAAAATTACTGTGTCAGACGAGGAATTAAACAAGGCAATAGACGAATTTTCCAAAAATGAAGAAAAACCTTTAACGAGAAAAGAACTTGAAGAAAAAGGCCTAATGGGGTACCTTAAAAGCAACTTAATTTATAAAAAAACATTGGATTTGCTAGTAAATAAAATAGAAAAGGAGAAACAAAAATGAGTGCCCTAATACCAATAGTAGTAGAACAAACTTCCCGTGGCGAAAGGTCGTATGATATATATTCGCGCTTGCTTAACGAAAGGATTGTTTTCCTGGGCAGCGAGATTAACGACCCGGTAGCTAACGTAATAATTGCCCAGATTCTGCATCTGGAGTCCGACGACCCCGGCAAGGATATTAATATCTACATCAATAGCCCGGGCGGAAGCATCACTTCGTGCATGGCAATTTACGATACCATGCAATACGTCAAGCCCGACATATCGACCATTTGTATTGGTCAGGCTGCCAGCGCCGCTGCGGTGTTACTGGCTGCCGGTACAAAAGGAAAAAGGTTCGCTTTGCCGAACTCGAGAGTCCTTCTTCACCAGCCGCATGGTGGAGCACAAGGTCAAGCTATCGATATCGACATCCAGGCTAGGGAGATTTTGCGTTTTCGTAAATTGCTTGAAGAAATTTTAGCTAAACATACAGGCCAAAGCGTTGAGGTTATTCAAAGGGACACCGACCGGGATTTTATAATGACGGCCAGCCAGGCTAAAGATTACGGACTTGTTGACGAAGTAGTAAAAGAAAGGAAAGTAAAAGCCAAAGCCAAAGCATAAGTGGGGGGATATAATCGTGGCCAGATTCGATGAAAAAGAGGGACAACTGAAATGCTCTTTTTGCGGTAAAAGCCAGAGGCAGGTAAGAAAGCTTATCGCCGGCCCCGGAGTTTATATCTGCGATGAGTGCATCGATCTTTGTAATGAAATAATAGACGAGGAATTAGGCGAAGAAGTCGAGCTTAAGCTCGAAGAGCTGCCTAAGCCCAAGGAAATTTATAATATCCTCAACGAATACGTTGTCGGTCAGGAAGAAGCCAAAAAAATCTTAGCTGTTGCCGTTTATAACCATTACAAGCGTATTCAAGTTGGTACCAACCGCTCCGATATAGAGTTGCAGAAAAGTAATATTCTTCTATTGGGGCCGACCGGTTGCGGCAAAACGTTGCTGGCTCAGACACTGGCCAAAATCCTTAACGTTCCTTTCGCCATTGTTGATGCTACCGCATTAACGGAAGCCGGTTATGTCGGCGAGGATGTTGAGAATATCTTACTCAAGCTAATCCAGGCGGCTGATTACGATGTCAAGAAAGCCCAGACCGGCATTATCTATATCGATGAGATAGATAAAATCGCTCGCAAGGCCGAGAATCCCTCGATCACCAGAGACGTATCCGGTGAAGGTGTTCAGCAGGCTTTATTGAAGATACTTGAGGGGACCGAGGCGAGCGTGCCTCCGCATGGCGGACGTAAGCATCCTCATCAGGAGTTTATTCAAATAGACACCACGAATGTTTTATTTATTTGCGGCGGTGCCTTCAGTGGCCTTGATAAGATAATTGAAAGCCGTATAGGTAAAAGCGGCATCGGCTTCGGCGCTTCCGTGAAAAACAGGGAAGAACGTCAGTTAAGTGAGACATTAGGTCAAATCATGCCGGAGGACTTGCTAAAATTCGGACTTATCCCCGAGTTTGTCGGCCGCTTGCCGGTTGTTTCGCATATCAACAACTTAAGTGAAAAAGACTTAATAGAAATACTGACCAGGCCGAAAAACGCTTTGGTCAAGCAATTTCAGCGTTTCTTCGAATATGATGGTGTTGAGCTTGTCTTCACCAAAGACGCTTTAAGTGCTATTGCCAAAAAAGCGATAAACAGGGCCGGCGGTGCCAGAGGGTTACGGTCCATAATCGAAGGAATATTGCTTGAAGTCATGTTTGACCTGCCGTCAAGACAAGATATCAAGAAGTGCGTGATAACCAAGGAATCGGTTGAAAAAAGCTATGAGCCTACGCTGGTTACCGAAGGCGGCGCCGGCGATGAAAAGCCCAAAAAGCAAGTAAGTGGCGGCGAAGCCGTAGCAAAATAACTTCATCCCTCGGTTTAATAATCTGGTATCGTCATCTCTCTTTTGTTAATATTGCTAATCATGGATAAGGTTTACAATCCGAAAATAGTTGAGAAAAAATGGTACCGTTATTGGGAAGAAAACGGTTTTTTTCGGGGAGAAATAAACCAGTCAAAAAAACCTTTCAGCATGGTCATCCCGCCTCCTAATGTCACCGGTAACCTGCACATGGGACATGCTCTCAATAATACTTTACAAGATATTGTTACCAGGCAAAAGAGAATGCAAGGCACCCCGAGCCTTTGGCTGCCGGGAACCGACCACGCCGGCATAGCCACCCAAAACGTAGTCGAGCGCGAGTTAGCCAAGGAGAATGTAACTCGTCATGACCTCGGCCGCGAGAAATTTATCCAAAAAGTGTGGGAGTGGAAAGAGCAGTACGGTGGCATGATTATCAATCAACTTAAAGCTTTAGGTTGTTCATGTGATTGGAGCCGGGAGCGCTTTACCCTCGACGAACCGTATACCAAAGCTGTCCGCGAGGTATTTGTCCGTCTCTACGAGGAAGGGCATATTTACCGCGGTGATTACATCGTTAACTGGTGTCCGCGATGCCATACGGCGCTATCCGACATCGAAGTCGAATACAAGGAGAGCGCCGGCAATCTTTGGTATATAAGGTATCCGATTAAGGATTCGGCCGAGCAAGTCGTTGTCGCCACGACGAGGCCTGAGACCATGCTTGGCGATACGGCTGTCGCCGTTAATCCGCAGGATACGCGCTACACGGAACTTATCGGACTTACGGTTGTTCTGCCCCTCATAAACAGGGGAATCCCGGTAGTCGCCGATGATTTTGTTGACCCGGAGTTCGGTACGGGTGCTGTAAAAGTAACACCGGCTCATGACCCGAACGACTTCGAAATCGGCAACCGTCACAGCCTTGAGCGCGTTGTAGTAATGACCGGTGAAGGAGCAATGAATGAAAATGCCGGTTCTTACAAAGGACTGGACAGGTATGAAGCCCGTCAAAAGATAGTTGAAGATTTGGAAAAGCAAGGATTATTGGACCACATTGAGGAGCACACCCACTCGGTTGGACGCTGTTACCGTTGTGATACGGTTATCGAGCCCTACCTCTCGAAGCAGTGGTTTATCAGTATGAAGCCGCTGGCCGGACCGGCCATCAAGGCGGTTGAAGAGGGTAAGGTAAAATTCACTCCCGCTTCGTGGACGAAAGTTTACTTCGACTGGATGCATAATATCCGCGATTGGTGCATATCGCGGCAGATATGGTGGGGACACCGCATTCCCGCTTACTATTGTAGCTGCGGGGAAATGATAGTTTCCATGGAAAAGCCGGATAAATGCTCAAAGTGCAGTTCTTCAAAAATTGAACAAGATCCGGATGTTTTGGATACCTGGTTCTCTTCGGCCCTATGGCCGTTTGCCACTTTGGGCTGGCCTGATGAAACTGCCGACCTTAAATATTTCTATCCGACTTCTTTACTTACAACGAGTCACGATATTATTTATTTTTGGGTAGCCAGGATGATTATAATGGGCCTTCATTTCGCCGGCGAGGTTCCTTTCGCTGATGTATATATTAATCCTCTTATCAGGGATGCCCAAGGCCGAAAGATGAGCAAGAGCCGGGGCAACGTCATAGATCCCCTGGATATTATCGACAAATACGGCACCGACGCGCTGCGCTTTACGATGGCTTCGCTAGCGGTTCCAGGCCGGGATGTTTTCTTGTCCGAAGAGCGGGTGGAGGGCTACCGCAATTTTGCCAATAAGATTTGGAATGCTTCCCGTTTCATTTTAGCCGGTCTTGATTCAAAGCTGCTTGAGTCCGAAGCGCCTAAACTTGAACCGGCAGACCGTTGGATAATCTCCCGTTTAAATAAGCTCATATTGGAGCTCGAAAAATATTACGACGTATATGATTTTAGCCGGGCGGCCAAGGCGATGTATGATTTCTTCTGGAGTGAATTTGCCGATTGGTATATAGAACTTGCGAAGCCCAGGTACTACGGGGAAGACCTTAGCAGTAAAACGGCGGTGAGCCAGGTTCTGGTTGAAGTTTTACAAAAAGCTTTGAAACTGTTGCATCCCTTCATGCCTTTTATTACCGAAGAGATTTGGCAGCAGCTGCCCGGAAATGACTCCAGTATTATGGTTGCTTCCTATCCCGAAGTCCAAAAGGAGCAAATCGATGATAACTCTGAGGAGCAAATGGCTTTGATTATGCAGGTAACAACGGCTATAAGAGGGATTCGCTCGGAGCTTAAAATTAATCCCGGCTTGAAAATTAGAGCAATAATCAAGCCCTCCAGCAAGTCAGTGGCAGAGGTTGTTGACGCTCAATCAAGCTACATTAAACTTTTGGCAAAACTGGAAGAGTTCACGATAGATGAAAAAGCCAAGCGCCCGCCTAAATCGGCCGTTGCGGTGGTCAGCGGCGCAGAAATATACCTTCCCCTGGCTGAGTTATTGGATGTGGAGGCCGAGACTTCCCGCCTTAATAAGAAATTCGGGCAGATAATTCAGGATTTAGCCAATTCCGATAAAAAGCTGTCCAACAAAGCCTTTGTTGCCAATGCGCCGGCTCAAGTCGTCGAAAAAGAGAAAGAAAAGAATAAGCTGTTAAGCGAAAAGAAAGATAAACTGGAAGAACAAATCCAAATTTTGAAGGGATGATGTATCAACCGTCCTTATTTAACAAAAATGCTCTTATCGGCAGCGCCGCTTATTTAGAGGCGCTAAACTACTTGGACGGTACGCTGAAGTACGGTATCAAGCCGGGGCACGAGCGCATAAATGCTTTGCTTAAGGAGCTTTCCAATCCTCACCGGCGTTTTGAAACTATCCTGGTAACCGGAACGAACGGCAAGACTTCAACCGCCCGCATGATTGCTACCTTGCTGGCTTCGCACGGCTACAAAACAGGTCTTTATACTTCTCCCCATCTGCATAGTTATTGCGAGCGCATAGAAATTAACGGAGCCAAGATAAGCGAGGAAGAGCTCGCCAAAGCCCTGAATGATATAAAACCGGCTATCAAAAAGGCCGATAAAGCCACCGGCGATCCCCTGACCAATTTTGAAATTCTAACGGCCCTGGCTTTTTATTATTACGCGCAGGAGGAAGTGAAGTGTGCCGTTTTGGAAGTCGGCATGGGCGCCCGCTTTGACGCTACGTGTTTGACCAAGGCCAAGGTCAGCGTGATAACCAATGTAGAGCTTGACCATACGGATTACCTGGGAAATTCGATCGAAGAGATAGCCAAAGAAAAAGCCTTTGCAATCAAGGAAGGCTCTAAAGTCGTATTGGGAGCTCTAAGGCCGCAAGCCCAGCGCGTTGTGGAAAAAAGAGCTGCTGAGATGTCGGCGGATATAAAAAATATCGATAGGGACTTCAGCTTGCGGTCGGCCGAGAGTGGTTTGGATAATACGCAAAAAATAAATGTTGACGGTCTTTTCTTTGATTATAAAAATATAAAGTTACCGGCGGCCGGCCGCCACCAAGCCATTAACGCGGCTATAGCGATAGTTGCCGCTGAGCTTTTCAACGAAAGATTATTAATGGTAAAGAAATTCAAGGTACCTCTTAGCAATTTATCTTTTGATGGACGGATGGAGATAATGCAGACTTATCCGGCGGTTATTGTTGACGGAGCCCATAATCCGGCGGCTGCGCGCAATTTGGGGCGGGTTTTAAGAGAAGAGTTTGAGTATGATAAGTTGATACTTGTTTTGGCTATCTATAAGGATAAAGACTACAAAGCCATTGCCACAGAGCTTTTGCCTCTTGCTAATAATGTGATTTTCAGCGAAAATAGCAGCCAGCGCTGTTTGAAAGCCGATAAGCTGGCGCGTCTTACGAACAAGAGTAATTACCAGGTTATTAAGCCTTTGGCGGCGGCTATTGATGTGGCCAAAGGAATAGCAGCTCCCGGTGATTTGATATGCATCACCGGCTCATTGGCAACTGCTGCCGACGCCCGCATGATTTTAAGTGATGAGAGGTTAAATGGATCCGCTGAATAGTTTTTATAGTTTTCTGGCTTCGCCGGTTTTGAAAATATTTTTTATTACCTTTGAATTATTTGTTGTTGCCATTTGGTTTGCCTTGGCCGGCTGGACTTACCGTGATGCCGGCAGGCGGGGAGCTTCCGCCGTATACTGGACGGCTGTCGTTCTATTTTTTAATATCTTCGGCTGGTTTATCTACCTTATTCTGAGGCCCCCGGAGTTTTTGGAAGAGACCAGGGAACGAGACCTGGAAATCAAGGCGAAGCAAGCCGAGCTAAGAAACAGTCTTTTGAATTGCCCGGCCTGTCACAAACCGGTGGAAAGAGACTATTTAATATGCCCGCATTGCCGTAAAAAGCTAAAAAATTCCTGCTCCAATTGCTCTAAACCTTTGAATTTAAGCTGGACAATCTGCCCCTTTTGCCGGACGCCAGTTTAGGTTTGAGGCGGTAAAATAGTAGGGGCGGACCCCTGTGTCCGCCCTAGAAAGTTATGATTAAAGGTATTAGCTTTAAAAGCGAAACCAAAGAAGTCTCTAAAATAAAGCTGGCTGAGGTCCAAAATAGGCTTGCCGGCGGCGAAATCGTTTGGCTGGATGTCGAAGCTCCAACCGGCCAAGACTACGAGGAGTTAAAGAAAGTATTCGGCTTCCACCACCTGACCATTGAAGATACTCAGGATGAATTTCACTTGCCAAAGATTGACGAGTATCCGGATTATCTTTTTCTTATATGGTTTGCTTTAAACGATAGCCCCAAAACTCCCAAAATTGAATTTGCGCAAGTAAACATTTTTCTAGGCAGCAATTACCTGGTTACAATCCACAAGAAAAAATTAGCTAAGGTTGAGGCAACTTTTGAAAGATGCTGTGAAGGCCAAATATTTTCCAGCCAGGGAGCTGATTGGCTTTTACATATCTTGCTGGACCATTTTGTCGATGAATATTTCCCGCTAATCGATGTCATCAGCACCCAGATAGATTTCATTGAGGACAAGATTTTTAATAAAGCCGACCAGACGGAGATGCGCAAACTTTTTGTTTTAAAGCATAAGTTGGTCGAAATTAAAAAAGTTATTGCCCCTCAGCGTGATATTATCTCGGCGCTAGGCCGCTTTGAGAACAAATTTATAGCAGCTGAGCACATGATGTACTATCGTGATATTTTTGACCATTTAATAAGGATTCTGGATTTAGTTGATAGCAGCCGCGATGTTGTAAGCGGAGTGATGGATATTTATCTAAGCTCGATTTCCAACAAGATGAACGAAGTCATGACAAGGCTAACGATTGTAGCTACCATTTTTATGCCGCTGACTTTGATAACCGGAATTTACGGAATGAACTTCCGTTTTATGCCCGAGCTTTACATGAAATACGGCTACTTTACTGTTTGGGCCTTCATCTTAATTTTCGGGTTCGGCTCCTATCTGTATTACAAGAAAAAACTCAACTGGTAAGCGAGGGGTGGCGCCGGATGGAGGGCTCCCGCGCCGCGCGCACCGTTCCAATAGTCGGGTGCACGGGTGGGAAACCTGCAGGCGACAGGACCCGGAGCTTTATGTTATGTTATGAATATGGAGCAAACTTTTGTAATGATTAAGCCCGATTCGGTAGAAAGAGGCTTAACCGGTGAAATAATAAAGCGATTCGAGAATAAGGGCTTGGATATTAAAGAATTAAAGATGCTTTCTTTAAGCCAGGCTAAAGCGGCCGAACTTTACGCCGTTCATGAAGGCAAGCCTTTCTTCGGTGATTTAGTTAAGTTTGTGACCAGGGGACCGGTCGTTGTTCTGAAAATTGAAGGTAACAGAGCCGTTCAGGCGGTGCGCAGCATTATGGGAGCAACTGATCCGGTTGAGGCCGCCTCCGGTACTATCCGGGGCGATTTCGGATTAGAGATAAGTGAAAACCTGGTTCATGGCTCGGATTCTCCCGAAAACGCTTCCAAAGAATTAGAAATATTTTTTGAATAACCCCGATGTTAACTAAAATCGATAAACTGGTTATTGTTTTAATAGTTTTAGCCGCATTGATTTCGCTTCCCTTAGTTATTAATGCCAGCTCCGGCTCCCAGGGACACACGATAATCGTTCTTAAATCCGGTAAAAGAATCGCTTCCTACAACTTAAACGATGAACGGCAAGTAAAGATTACCGGCAGCTATGGAGGATATTGCCTGCTTAAAATAAAAGACGGCCAAGCTTTTATTTCCGAAAGCACGTGTCCTATAAAAATTTGCCAAAAACAGGGCCGGATATCCGAAACAGGCCGGTCGATTATTTGTGCACCGATGCGTTTAATGTTTGAGATAATGAGTGAGCAGGGGGGCTCTCTGGATGCAGTCAATGAGTAGCGGTAGGCGTTTAGCAACATTTAGCATGTTTTTAAGCCTGGGCTTGATTTTGCAAGCGGTGGAAGCTATCTATATGCCGGCCATTCCTATTCCGGGAATCAAGCTGGGGCTGGCCAATTTGGTTACTCTTTTGATGCTTTTTTATTTCACGCCCTCGGAAATATTTGCTCATGTTATTGCCAGGCTGCTACTGGGCTCGCTGATTTTGGGCAGCTTTCTCTCGGTATCCTTTTACTTTAGCGTGGCCGGCGCTTTCCTGAGCTTAATCGTAATTTTAATTTTATATAAAACTCTTTATCCGGGAATAAGCTTGGTCGGGTTAAGCTTGGCCGGTGCCGCCTTTCACAATGTGGGCCAGCTGGCGGTGGCTTTCTGGCTGGTCAAGACACCGGCTGTTTATTTGCAGCTTCCTATTCTGCTTATTGCCTCAATCCCGATGGGTTTAATAATCGGCCTGGCGGCTAATTATAGTATGCAGCGGGTTGGACAAATCGTTAGCAATTAGCAGAGTGCAACCGACGACAAACTGGCATATAGGGCCTGCTTTTGATATATTGGTAAGCTAGTGTTCATAAAAACCGAGGGGTGGCGCGGAGTGCATGTTGGTTTGCGCATCCTGACTGTGTGCATCCTAACACCAGTCGGTGCGCAAAGTAATATGCCGCAGCGACAGGACCCCGAGGAATTAAATCGGAGAATGAATGTTTAATTTATGGTCGCCTTTCGGGCGCGATATGGCGGTTGATTTAGGAACAGCAAATACTAAAGTCCATGTAAAAGGGCAGGGAATAGTTTTGATGGAGCCCTCGGTAGTGGCAATAGATAAGTATACGAACAAAGTCTTGGCGGTCGGCTCGGAAGCTAAAAGAATGATTGGCCGCACTCCCGGAAACATCGTTGCTATCAGGCCGTTGAAAGACGGAGTTATTGCCGACTTTGACGTCACCGAGAGCATGCTTCGCCATTTCATCCAAAAAGTGCATAAACGCAGCTTTGCGGTCAGGCCGCGGGTTGTAGTTTGTGTTCCCTCCGGCGTAACCGAGGTGGAGAAAAGAGCGGTTTTCGAAGCGACTTTACAAGCGGGAGCCAGAGCCGCTTACCTTATCGAAGAACCTATGGCGGCGGCCATCGGAGCGGAACTCCCGGTTCAAGAGCCTACAGGCAGCATGGTTGTCGATATCGGTGGCGGTACCACCGAAGTTGCCGTTGTTTCCCTTGGCGGCATAGTTACCAGCCAGTCAATCCGGGTGGGCGGCGACGAATTCGATGAAGCCATAATCAACCAGGTGAAGAAGGAATACAACGTTATGATTGGCGAGCGTACCTCTGAGGAGATAAAGATGGAGATAGGCTCGGCTTACCCGCTGACCGACGAAGAAGATGTCGAGATACGGGGGCGCGACCTTTTAACCGGTTTGCCCCGTAATATCATATTATCCAGTGAAGAAATAAGGATCGCTATCGAGGAGCCGGTTGCGCAAATTGTAGCTGCGGTTAAAGCTACTCTTGAAAAAACGCCGCCGGAGCTGGCCAGTGATTTGATGGACAGGGGAATCGTTTTGACCGGCGGCGGCTCGCAATTGCGCAACTTGGATGAACGCCTAAGACAAGAAACCGGGATGCCGGTTCATTTGACCGAAGATCCTTTAACTTGCGTTGTTCTGGGTTCCGGAAAAGCTTTGGAGGAGATAAACGTTCTTAAAAGAGTTTTAATCGGCTCCAAAAGGTAGAAAAGCTAGATGTGAAACAATACTATCACCGTAGTAACCTAAAAAACCGTTTAACACTGGCAGCCTTTTTGATGGCGGCCATTTTTTTGATATCCCTTTATTACAAGAATCCGGATAATATTTTTTTGGATAGCCTCAAAAAAGGGACAACTAACGCTATTGCCTACGTCCAGACGGGAGCCAAAAAGGTCTTTGCTCCCGTCTATAACGGCTGGGTTTATCTTATAGAACTTTCCTATGCCAAGCAGGACAACGTTGAACTAAAAGAGCAATTATCGGGATTAAAGAACCGGCTTAATGACCTGCAAGTGATTCAGGAAGAGAACGTACGCTTAAGAAAATTGGCCCGTTTGCCTTTCAGAAAGAAATACAAAACGATTCTAGCTACCATGGTCGGCACTTCCTCGAATGACTTGGAAGCTTCCATAATCATCGACAAGGGAACCAATGACGGCATCAGAAACCATCTGCCCGTTTTCAGCAAGGACGGGCTGGTCGGCCAAGTTATTAATGCTTCTACTTTTGCTTCGCAGATTCAGTTGATTGTTGACAGCAAAAGCGGAGTGGCCGCCGAAATCGTGTCTAGAGGCGCTAAGGGGCTCGTCCAGGGCACGTATGACAGAGACCTGGAAATGATACTGGTCAAGAAAACCGTCACCGTTAAAGCGGGGGATGCGGTTATAACCTCCGGATTAGGGGGAGTTTACCCGGCCGGTCTATTCATAGGCCGGGTAAGTTCGGTAAAAAATCCGCCGCAATTCCTGTACAAAGAAATTAATATCAAGAGCGAAGTCGATTTCGATAATTTACACGAAATTCTGGTAATAAAAAGTCCGCTGCCGCCGAATATCGAGCAGTTCGAAAGGTAAGAAGTGCAACTGGCGTTTAATCTGTTAATCATTGTCATAGCTTTTATTCTTCAAAATACAATCGGGGTTTATCTTAAAGTGGGCGCGGTAGCACCCGACATCGTTTTGATTGCCTTGGTGGGCATCGCTTTTCTTGAAAATCAAATTCAAGGTGTCTCTTCCGGGTTTTTGGCGGGCTTCTTGAAGGACTTATCTTCTTTAAGAGGCTTCGGCGTCAGCACCTTAACACATACATTGATCGGCTATGTAGGCGGTGGCATGGATTCGGCTTTAATCAGCAACTTCTTTTTGCTTATGGCTGTAGCGGCGGCGGTAAGCGTAGTAAGCCAGTTCCTTTATATGGGCATCGCTTTTCTGGTCGGCTACCAAATAGATTACCTCTTCTGGCGCTATGCGATTCTGGCCGCATTTTACAACGCTCTTATCAGCCCTTTCATATATCTGCCTATAAATGCTGTCTATCTGAAGCTAGCCAGCCGAAGTCAAATGCCCGGGATAAAAGATGGTCAGAAAAAGATTTGACGTTCAGGAAGACCTCCAGACAAGAGTTCAGATTTTCGGGGCTATTACCGCTATTGCCTTATTGGTGCTCATCGGCCGCCTGTGGTTCTTGCAGATAATCATGGCCTCGAGCTTTAACGAAATGGCCCAGAATAACCGGGTCAGGGAATTACGTACGGAGGCGGTTCGCGGCAATATTTACGACCGCTATAAAAGGTTAATGGTTGCCAGTCGTCCGGCGGTATCGATAAGCGTTGTACCCTACATTTTTAACAAGAAGAAGCAAACTCAAATGAGGCTAAGCAGGCTCTTGGGTATGTCTATGTCGGAAATACGAAAGCGCATGAAAGATAAGCGTACCGCTCCATTGCAAACCAAAGTAATAAAGCGCTCGGTTGAGGAAAAAATTGTTTATTACATCAAGGAGCGTCCCAAGGAATTCGAAGGCGTAAAAGTGGATATCTTGCCCGAGAGGGATTACATTTACGGCAGTTTGGCGTCTCATTTGTTCGGTTATGTCGGCGAGGTTTCCGACGCGGAGCTGAAAAAGCGCACTTTCAAGGGTGTTCAAATGGGTGATTTAGTCGGTAAAACCGGCCTCGAGAATCACTATAACAACACTTTGATGGGCATAGCCGGCGGAGAGCGCTTGGAAACTAATGCCGCCGGCCGTCCGGTAAGAGTTTTAAACAGGAAAAAAGCGACAGCGGGAAGTTCGGTCATGCTCACCCTGGATTTAAAGATCCAGAAATATGCCGAGGAGGCTTTGGCGGGCGCTGTCGGGGCGGCCAAAAGAACGGTTGACAAGGAAAGAGGCAAAAAATACGCCGGCAAGGGCGGAGCCGTGGTCGTTATGGACCCCAGAAACGGCGATGTTTTAGCTATGGCCAGTAACCCGACATACTCCCCAAATATTTTTCTCGGAGGCATCAAGCCGAAAGACTGGAAAGAGATGACCAATCCGAAAAACAATTATCCGATAAACAACAGAGCCATAATGAGCTCTTATCCGGCGGGTTCAACCTTTAAGCCGTTTGTGGCGGCAGCGGCCCTGCAGGAACGGCTTATCACTGCGGGGACAACTTTTAGTTGCAGTGGCAGCTGGAAGGGCTCTTCCAAGTGGCCCAACAGTTGGGATTGCTGGCTGAAAAGCGGCCACGGGCTGAGTAATCTTTACCGGGCTATAACCATATCCTGCGACGTTTATTTTTATAATGTCGGCTACCGTTTATACCAGGCCAAAGGGGAGCCGCTTCAGCATTGGTCTAAAAGATTCGGATTCGATGCTAAAACGGGGATAGGCCTGCCTTTTGAGACCGGCGGCCGGGTACCCACCAGGCGCTGGAAGATATGGTTTAACCGCGGGCCTGGCAAGGAAAAGTACCGTATTTGGTATCCGGGCGACAGCATCAATTTATCTATAGGCCAAGGCGACTTGCTGGTTTCGCCCATCCAGATGGCCAATGCTCTGTCGGCGATGGTAAACGGCGGGACGCTTTACGAGCCGCGTTTGGTTAAGGCAATAGTTTCTCCGGACGGCGATATAACCAGGCGTTTTAAGAGTAAAACAATTCGCAAGGTAGGACTTAAAGGGCCTTATATGAGGGCAATCAGGCAGGGCATGAAAGGAGTGACCAGCGGTGAAGGAACAGCCAGCGGCACTTTTGGCGGCTTTCAAGTTCCTGTTGCCGGCAAAACCGGTACGGCCGAAATGAGAGGAAAGCAACCTACCGCCTGGTTTATTTCTTATGCACCGGCCGATAAGCCGCGTTACGTGATTATTATGGTAATAGAGGAAGGCGGTCATGGCGGAAGCGTGGCGGCTCCGGCCATAAAGAATATTTACTCTAAGATTTTTAATTTAAAGCCGCCAAAACCAAAAAAGGGAAAGGAAGGAGGGACGACTCCGGCGCCCGGTAACCAGGCTCCAAATCAACCGGAACAGGATTAATGAGAGACAGCAAGACTTTAAAGAAGATAGATATGACCTTAATAGCGGCAGTGTTTCTTTTGGCCTTCTACGGCCTTTTGATTCATTACGGTCTGAGCACTAAAACGAATTCCTCCTCCTTCAACATGCAATTGACTTGGTTTTTCATCGGAGCGTTCTGTATGCTTGTCCTGGCTCTTTTTTCTTTTCACCAGCTTAAGCATTATGTCTTGCCGATTTTTGGGGTTACGATATTTTTATTGCTGGCGGTTTATGTGGTCGGCCATAGCTCTCAAGGGGCTTCAAGGTGGTTGCAAATCGGCTTTATCCGCATCCAACCCTCGGAGTTTGCCAAATTGGTAGTGATTATCGCCCTGGCTTCTTTTTTGGCGGACCGCAAAGGCGTACTGAGCCACAGCGACCTTGTCAAGTCATTTATATTGGTTGCCGTGCCGGCGCTTTTGGTCTTCAAGCAACCGGATTTGGGAACGGCGCTTGTTATCAGTGTTATCTGGCTCGGGGCAATTCTTGTTTCCGGCGTTAAACCACTCCACCTTTTGGTGATTTTCCTTATAGGATTGGTGGCGGTAGGAGTAGTATTTAAAATGCACTTGCTTAAGCAATACCAGATAAACCGCCTACTGGTTTTCGTGAACCCGAACCTGGATACCCAGGAAAGCGGCTATAACCTGTTGCAATCAAAAATCGCCGTCGGTTCCGGAGGCTTGGCCGGTAAAGGGTTATTTTCCGGCAGCCAGGCTAATCTGCGCTTTATTCCAGCTGCAAACACCGACTTTATTTTTGCCGTTTTGGGGGAGAAGTTGGGTTTTGCCGGAGCCATTATTTTAATTTTGCTTTATTTTTTTCTGCTCTCCCGCGCTATTTCCATTGCCTTAACGGCCGATAATTATTTCGGCTCATTGCTGGCCCTATCTATTGCCACGATGTGGCTTTTTCAGATATTCGTAAATATCGGAATGACAATCGGAATCATGCCGATAACCGGCATCCCGCTGCCTTTCATCAGCTACGGCGGCAGCGCGTTATTAACTAATATGATATCAGCTGGTATCCTGTTGAATATATATAGTAGGAGTATTAAGTGAGAAGAGTAAAGAAACTTTATAGTTTTGTAAGAGATGCTGAGAGCCGGGCCGGCGAGAGGCTTAAAATCGGCTTTTTGGGCACGGATGCGCTTTTCAAGGAAACAAAAGAGGCCATCGGCCGTGATCCTCTGGGCTGCGTTGTTAAGCTTGAAGATAAAAAATATGGCAAGGATTGCGATTTAGTCATTGATGAGGCTTTTCTCAAGGAAATTATTGCTCAACAGGGCTCTTTTCAAAAAAACTTGCAAAGCAAAATTATTCAAGAACTGGCTGATAAAAAGCTCGCCCTGGGCCGCTTAATGCCGGGCTTGCGGGAGCCGGTTGCCTCTCAGATTATTGCCGCCAACTGCAAGCAGAACAGCTTGATTGCTGCTGCGGTCTTCATGCCCGGTGCCGATATGCCTATCCTGACGTTGAACCAGATGAAAATGGTGGTCGAGCTGGCCGCTCTTTATGACAAGAAGCTTTCAGTCGACAGGGTAAAAGAACTTTTGGCAACGTTGGGCAGCGGCTATCTTTTCCGCAGCTTAGCCAGGCAAATGCTGGGATTCCTGTCCTGGCCGGGCTTTATCCTTAAAAGCGCCGTGGCCTTCGCCGGCACCAAAACCATGGGAAAGGCTGTCTGCGAGTATTATAAAAAGCAGCCGAGAAGCGACAGTTGACGGTTGAAGCAATTAAGCCGGGAATTGAAGAACTGCTATTGCAGGTGCGGAAGCCTCTTACTTATGTTGCCGCAGAAGAAAGCGCTGTATTTAAGCCCAAAGCCAAGCTGAATTTTTGCCTGATATATCCGGATTTATACGAGCTTGGTATCGGCAGTCTGGGCTTAAACATTTTATATTCAGTGCTTAACAGCCAAAAAGATGTTTGGGCGCAAAGGGCTTATATGCCCGATTTGGACATGCAGGAAATCCTCGCCAATGAAAACAAGCCTCTTTTTAGCTTGGAGGAAGGCCGTCCGCTGAAAGATTTCGATATCTTGGGTTTTTCACTGCCGCATGAACTCTGTTATACGAACATTTTGCAGATATTGAAACTCTCCCATATTCCTATCAAAAGCGAAGAACGTGACGATAGCCATCCGCTGATCATTGCCGGTGGCAACGGCGCCTACAACCCCTGGCCGTTGGCTCCTTTCATCGATGCTTTTGTGGTGGGAGAGGGCGAGGAAGTTATTATTGAAATTGCAGAGAAATATGTAGGGGCGGGTTTGAAACCCGCCCGTAAGACTTTTGCGAGAGGTGAGCAACTAAAGGCTTTGTCGGAAATTCAAGGGGTTTGGGTTCCTCGGGGTCCGCGCCACCCCTCGGCTCAATCCGAACAGGCAATAATAAAGAAACGTCTAATCAAAGATATAAACAAAATAACGCATGAGCCTCTTATTCCGGTATCTAAAGGTGAGAAGCGGATGGTGGTTGAGTTAATGAGGGGCTGCACCTCCGGCTGCCGTTTTTGCCAAGCCGGTTTTATTTACCGGCCGGTCAGGGAAAAGGAAGCCAAGCGAGCTTACGAAGAAGCGCTCGAAGGCATCGGCAATTGTGGCCTTAACCAGCTGTCGCTTTTATCCTTAAGCAGCAGCGATTATTCCCAGATTGAACCACTAGCCGCTATGCTATCGAATACTCTGTCGCCCAAGAATATTTCCATGACTTTACCTTCATTACGGCTCGATAATTTCTCGATAAATCTGCTTGACCAAATATCGGCTGTTAAAAAAGGAGGGTTAACGTTTGCAATCGAGGCCGGCAGCGAGCGGCTTCGCAAGCTTATCAACAAACGCTTAACCGAAGAGCAGATACTGAAAATTCTGGGAGCGGTTTTTGAAAAAGGCTGGCCCAAGGTAAAGCTCTACTTTATGGTTGGACTACCTACCGAAACGTCCGGAGATTTAGAGGAACTTGTCCGGCTGGTTGATAGGATTGCAGCCACAGCTAAGGAGAAGTTGCCGAAGAATGTCAGGAACAGATTGAGCATTAACATAAGCGTTTCCAATTTCGTGCCTAAGCCCCACACTCCTTTTCAGTGGGTGGCCCAGGATAGCCTGGAAACCCTCAAGAAAAAACAGCGGTTTTTGATGGACAATATCAGAGGCAGATTTGTGAAGCTTAGCTGGCATAATGCTGAGCAAAGCACAATCGAAGGAGTTATAGCCAGGGGCGGCGAGAAAGTTGCGGAAGTTATCGAAGAAGCTTTTAAGGCGGGAGCTCAGTTCGATAATTTCAGCGATAGATTTGACTTTAGCGTTTGGCAAGGAGCCCTAAAAAAGTGCAATTTGAAGCCTGAGGATTGTTTGGGGCCTTTTTCGGTTAAAGATGAGCTTCCTTGGGATTTTATCGATTGCGGTGTAAGTAAGAGTTTTCTGCAGGAAGAGTATAGTAGGGGCACGGCATGCCGTGCCCCTACTGAGATTGAAACGGGCGATTGCCGTTTTTCAAAATGCCCGAAATGCGGATTGTGCAATAAAGAGGTAAAGAATAGGTTTTCTAAAACTGTAGGGGCGGGGTTTTCCCGCCCAAATAATGTAAAAAACGAGACCGTGGGGCGCGAGAACCGCGCCCCTACATCGGCGCCACCCCTCGGCAATGGGACAACACAATCGCATAGGTATAAATACCGTATCATTCTGAAAAAAGACGGTCTCAATAAGTACCTCTCTCACTTGGAATGGATATCCTTTCTACAGCGAAACTTGCGCAAAGCCGATTTGGAATTGAAAATGAAAGGCAAATTTAACCCTAGGCCGAAACTCAGTTATTCGACGGCCTTGCCGGTTGGCCGCGCTTCAAAAGAAACTTATGTCGATTTTGAAATTTTAGACTCCTCTAGCCTTGAAAGGGTGGAAGAAAAATTAAAAGCCGTTTTTGCCGACGCTTTCCTTGAATTAAGGGAGCGGCTATACTAGGTATTGCTATGCCAGTGAATAAAGAAATGCTCATAACAAGTGATAGGCATGAGGCCAGGGTGGCCATCCTGGAAGACTCCAAGTTGATGGAGATATATATCCAGCCTCTGAAAAAAAAATCCATTGTCGGCAATATTTATTTAGGTACCGTTCAGGATATTTTACCCGGCATCGAAGCCGCTTTCGTTGATATCGGGCTTGAAAAAAATGCCTTTTTATACCGAGAAGAAGCTGCCCTCATAGAGGACGAGGCGCCCCTGCCTAAAATCGAATACATCTTAAAACGAAAGCAGGATATCCTGGTCCAAGTCCTCAAAGAGCCCTTAGGGACAAAAGGAGCCAGGGTAACTACGCACCTCGCTATTCCCGGCCGCTATCTGGTAATTTTGCCTTACGATAAAGATACGTTAGGGATATCCAGGAAGTTGCCGGATGAGGAGAGAGAGCGGCTGAAGGAAATCGCCGAGAAGTTAAAGCCAAGGCATGCTGGCTTGATTGTAAGAACCGCAGCCGAAGGCGAGAAGTTTGATGACCTGAAAAAAGATTTGAACCAGCTCAAGAAAGTTTGGGCTGGCTTAAGCCGCCGGATAAGGCGCGCCAGGCCCGTAAGCTTGGTTTACGAAGAGCCTCCGTTGGAGCTCAAAGCGGTCAGAGACTGGTTCAGCGAAGACTTCGGCAAGCTTATTATCGATGACAGGCAAAGATATCATCGTATCGTTAATTTCTTGAGGAAACATTCACCGAAGCTGGTTAGCAAGGTCAGCTATTATGACAAACTCTATCCTTTATTCGAGAAGTATGAAATCAATAAGGAGATTAAAAAGGCCTTAAAGCGGCGCGTCTGGCTTAAATCGGGCGGCTACATAGCTATCGACCACACCGAAGCCTTAACGGCTATTGACGTTAATACCGGCAAGTTCATCGGCAAAAAAAGCCTCAGGCATACGATATTAAGAACCAATCTGGAGGCGGCCAAAGAGATTGTCCGCCAGATAAGGCTGAGGGATATCGGGGGCATTATTGTTATCGACTTTATCGATATGGCTGACCTCAAGGATAGGGACGAGCTTTTTGACCTCTTTAATAAAGAACTGGCTGCCGACCGCATTAAAAGCCGGGTTATCGAAATTTCCAAGATCGGGCTTATTGAAATGACTCGCAAGAGTACGACGGAAAATCTGATTAAAGCGATGGGCAAGGCTTGTCCGACCTGTATCGGCACCGGCCTAATAATGAGCGAGAAAACACTGGCTATTGCCGCTGAGAGGGAAATGCGCAGAGAGGCTAAAATAAGGCCGAGTAAAGCTTTTCTGTTTAAAGCTCATCCGGGAATTGTAGCTAACTTCAGGGGAGAGATAATAAATAATTTGCGCTCTGATACCGGAAAGGCTGTTTTTATAGTCAGTGACCCCGCTGTTGAGAGCGAAACGCCTGTTTTGCTTAACGAAGGTTCTTATAGACGAATCGAAGATGAATTCGAGAAATACGAGCACGAAGCCAAAATCTAATGGAGCCTAGGGTAAAGCTGTGGATTGAGAAGAATAACGCAGTTGTTTTCGGTGACGGACGGCTTAGACTTCTGACTGAGATTGAAAAACAAGGCTCCATTGCTGGAGCCGCCAAAGAGCTTTCCATGTCTTATAGAGCGGCTTGGGGAAAGATTAAAGCCAGCGAAGAGCGTCTTGGGAAAAAGCTGCTAGTTATTCAAAAGGGCGGCTCATCCGGCGGAGGCGCCACCTTAACTCCTTTTGCCAAAAAATTGATAAGCAACTACCAATCTTTCAAAGAAAAAATCCAAGCATCTACCCGCTCAACTTTCCAAAAGACCTTTAAATAGTTTTTACATATCATTGAGTTTTTCTTCTGCAGCATTAAGCTCTTTTCTAAGCTCCTCAATATAGTTGCTTAACCATTCTTTTTTCTCTTCTTTTGTGTAAAGCTTTCTGGTAAATGGTTCCTTGTGACCATGTCCCATTTTGTGATGCATTCCCATGTGTCCCATATCAGACCTCCTTTGAAATTTATTCTTACCCAAATGAAAAAGTTATTCTTTTTCTTTTTTTATTCCAACGATAAGAATGTCGTCACGCAGATTATCTTGGGAGAATGTTCTGGCCTCTTTGACCAGGCTTTTTAGTAAATTATTCAGTGATAAAGCTCTATTCCCTTTGACAAATTGGCGAACTCTTTCTTCACCGAAGAGCTCTTTTTGGCGGCGTGCTTCAACAATTCCATCTGTGTACATCAATATCAGGTCGCCTTTATGTAATTTTATGCTGGCCGATTCATATTTTTCTTTTTCGAAAATAGAAACAGGAACGCCCGAAAGCTGTAAAAAAGTGTCATTATGAAGCACGTAAGGAAAGGGATTGCCGGCATTGGCAATTTCAAAATTAGAGTTTAAGGAATCGTAGGTTGCATAGGTCAAAGTGGTAAAACGGCTGATACCTTGCCTGAGTAGAGCATTATTGACCCGGTAAATGACAGTGCTTGGGGATGAGCCGTCAAAGGCCCGGTCGCGCAGCAAATATTTAACGCGGGCAGTCTCGGCGGCGACCTCGATTCCCTTGCCGGCGACATCGCCAACTATGATGCCGTAGGTGTCGAGGGCTGTTTTAAAAACATCAAAAAAATCTCCACCCACCTCACCCTCGCCGGTTGCTTGGTAATAAAACTTGATTTCAAGGCCACTAATTCGGGGGATATCACTAGGCAGCAAGCTTTGTTGTAGCGTTTTAGAAATTCTATTAGCAATTTCATAGGTTTCGTTAAGTTTTTTTTGCGCCTCTTTTCGCTCGGTAATATTTCTTAAAATGCCGGTAAAGGAAATGCCCGGACCGGCCTCGTTTTTAGTTAGGGAAAGCTCTACCGGTATCAGGGTGCCGTCCTTTCGTCTTGCGCAGGTTTCATAGGGTTTTTTACCGATAATTTTCGATTCGCCTGTGGTGAGGTACCTGTCAAGGCCTTTTTGGTGTTTTTCAGCAATTTTTTCCGACATTAGCGAGATTACCGGTTTTCCAATCACCTCGGCTGCCTTGTAGCCGAATATTCGCTCAGCCGACTTATTCCAAAAAATAACTTTACCGTCCCGGCATTGAACAATAGCATCAGTAGCTGCTTCAACTACTGTTCTGAAGCGTTCTTCGCTTTCCCTTAGTTTTTCAGCTGTTTCTTTTCTTTTTTCCTCGTCCGGGAGGGGAGCAAGATTTTGCATACAAACGTTTACCCTGTTGGTGGACTTACCAACCTTTTTTAAGATTCCCAGAGATTTTTAAGAATGCGGTTTCTGATGAGCAGGGTAGCTGAAACGGATAAACAGAAAAATGCCAAATAAATTTGCAGGATTCGAAGAAGAGGATTAAGAAAAGCAAGGAAGGAAGCAACAAAGGCGGCCCATAAGAACACCAGTGGCGAATACTCGAAAAAGGGGTGCAGAGGCACTTCTTTATCATTTTCTCCGGCTTTTATTTCAGCAGCAAGCACTTTTTTAATTTCAGCGTCGTCTTTAAGAGGCACTACCCAGGGATCTTTGAGACTGGCCTTATTTATAAGAACAAGTTTATTTTTCCCTAATTTGGCGGCTAAACCCTGACGGGAAATAGCTAAATAATCCTTGGCAATCAGGCTGAAAATCAGCATGCATGTTGAAGCAAAGCTGAGCAGCCAGCCTCTTGCTTGCCAATTAAGGGTATTGAATAACGGGTCAAAGTAGACAACCGGCACTAAAAATACAGCGGTAGCCAGGCAGATTAAGGAAGTCGATAAAATCAAGGAAGCGCTTTCGATTTTAAAAGCTATTTTCTCAGAGCCGATTATGAGATTGCCTTTAAAACGCATAACCGACACCGGTATTATTGTGGAAATATCTTTTACTGATTTATCCATACTAAAGATATCGGCTAACTAATCAATTTCTTAAGATATTGGCGGGTTCTTGTCACTTAAGCGTTATGCCGTCGTTGACATAACGGCTTGCCCTCTTTTAAACTTAGTTAGTCTACAACCAACCAAGGCGGAAAATGAAGAAGAAAAGTGTAATTATTGCAAAGTACACAACAGCAACTTTATTGGCATTACTTTTAGTAGTAGCATTGTTAAGCGGCTGTCAAAAAAGTGAAAGCAAAGCTAACCAATCGATTATTTTAGCCACGACAACCAGCTTAAACGACACGGAATTACTTAGTTACTTGCTCCCTAAATTTACCAACAAAACCGGTATTAATGTAAAGCCGATAGCTGTCGGTTCAGGCGAAGCTCTGGAAATGGGAGTCAAAGGAGATGCAGATATTGTTCTATCGCACTCGCCGGACAAAGAAGAAGAATTATTAAAGAAAGGTCAGGCGGTTAGCAGAACATCTTTTATGTATAATTATTTTGCAATAGTGGGGCCCAAGAATGATCCGGCTGGCATTGCCGAAGCTAGCAGTGCCGAAGAAGCGTTTAAAAAAATCGCCGAATCCAAGCAAGTGTTTGTCAGTAGAGGCGATGATTCCGGAACCGAAAAAAAAGAGCTCAAGATATGGGAAAAGGCGAAAGTCGATTACAAGGGCACTAATTATATTAAAACAGGTCAGGGGATGGGCGAAACTTTACAAGTAGCTAATGAAAAAGATGCTTATACCTTAACAGATAAGGCTACTTATATTTCTTTTAAAGAAAAACTAGGTGAGCTAAAAATCCTGTTAACTAATAATAAATCTCTAAGGAATACCTATAGCTTAATTGAGCTTAATCCGAAAAAAGTTAAGTTTAATAAGGAAAGTGCCAAAAAGTTCAAGGAGTTTTTACTCTCCAAAATTACGCTCCAAAGAATTGCCAAATTCGGTACAAAAAAGTATGGCGAGCCACTATTTATGTTAAGCAGGGCGGGTTCGGCGAACACGCCGTAAAAATAAAAGATGGATATTTTTCTAGACGGATTTTCTAAGGCATACCAGCTTCTTGTGGAGCCGGCGGCTTCAGTTTGGGTGCCGCTTCTTAAAACTCTGCAAATAACCGGCATCGCTATCTTTATCACTCTAATAACCGGCTTGCCTCTGGGGTTATTCCTGGGTCTAAGTGAATTCAAGGGAAAGCAGTTGATCGTGGTTATCTTAAATACGGGCATGGGGCTGCCGCCGGTTGTTGTCGGTCTTTTTGTAAGCTTGCTTCTATGGAGAAGCGGTATTTTTGGGAGTCTCCGGCTCATGTACACACCGATGGCGATGATATTGGCCGAGATAGTTATTGCTCTTCCTTTGGTTACCGGATTTACATTTGCATCGGTTAGAAATCTGAACGAAAAGCTAAAATGGCAAATCCTCTCTTTTGGCGCTTCTAAAATCGAGATGTATAAAAAGATTTTGATTGAGGGCCGTATAGCATTTGCAGCGGCTGTTATCGCCGGCTTTGGCGGTATAATTTCCGAGGTTGGGGCGGCAATGATGGTTGGCGGTAATATCGAAGGCCAAACCAGAGTTTTAACTACCGCTATCGTGCTCGAAACCAGAAGCGGCCATTTTGATGTGGCCATCGCTCTCTCAATGATTCTTCTATCTCTAACTTTGCTTATCAATGTCGGTATGACTCGAATTCAAAAGGAGAATGTGGCATGGAATCGTATCTGGCCCTAGAAGACATCACTGTTGAAATCGGCGGTAAAGTAATTGTTAATTCTTGTAACTTTGCGCTTGAAAAAGGCGAGGTAGTTGGCATAGTAGGAAAAAACGGAGCCGGTAAAAGCACTCTTTTGAGGGTTTTGGCTTTACTTGAAAAACCGGCAATAGGGCAAGCGCTTTTCGAAGGCAAGGCAGTTTTCGATTTTCACACTCTACGCCAAAATATAGCTCTTGTGTTTCAAGAGAATCTGTTGTTTAGAGGTACGGTCTATGCCAACGTCAGTTATCCCTTAAAACTAAGAAAATACTCCAAAAAGGATATTGAGCAGCGCTCTAAAAAAGTTTTAGCTGATTTTTCTATAGAACACTTATCCCAGCAGGATGCGCGAACGCTTTCCGGCGGGGAAGCCAAAAGAGTGTCTCTTGCGCGGGCCTTGGTATACGAGCCTTCCATTCTGCTTCTGGACGAGCCTTTTAATAGCCTAGACATGCAAATTTGCCGTAGGATAGAAAAGGCGCTTTTTGCTTACTTAAAAGAGAAAAATACGACAGTAGTTTTTGTAAGCCATGATTTTGAGCAGTTGGCCAGACATTGCAAGCGCCTGGCGGTAATGCACGAAGGTAAAATAGTCCAATTTGCACCCCTTAATGATGTGCTCAAGGCTCCGGTCGATAAGACC